>Ga0256914_1000483_pt1 | contig 39686 bp, 38 predicted proteins | sample HulkmetaG_FD_191571 | JGI IMG/M metagenome (GOLD analysis project Ga0256914, IMG submission 191571) | Hydrothermal chimney microbial communities from Main Endeavour vent field at the Juan de Fuca Ridge, Pacific Ocean - Hulk | ecosystem: Environmental > Aquatic > Marine > Hydrothermal vents ... | reverse complement strand
CCATTTGGCCGATGAGCCCGGCCCACGGCCCGGCAGCGTTGACCACGATGGGCGCGTCGATGGGCCCGCGGTTGGTTTCCACCCCCACGACTTTGCCGCCTTTCACCCGAATGTCGGTGACTTCCACGTCGGTGAGGGTTTGCGCGCCCAGCTGCCGCGCCCGTTGGGTGTAGCCCATCACCACGCCGTTGGGATCCACGAGGCCATCTTTGGGGTTGAAGGTGGCGGCCAGGGCGTCTTCCCAGCGCATCATGGGCAGGCGTTTGCGCACGTCGTCGCCGCTCCACCATTCGGTGTTGACGCCCAAGCGGTGTTGCAGGGCTACCACATCCCGGAAGGTGGCGACGTCGGTTTCGTTGGTGAGCACGAAGAGGTAGCCGATTTGTCGGTAGTCAATGGGGTAGCCGATTTCCTCGGGGAAGCGCTCCAGCATGGGCAGGCTTTCCAGGGAAAGGCGGATGTTGATTTCGGTGGAAAATTGGTAACGCACGCCACCGGCGCAGCGGCCGGTCGCGCCCAGGCCAAAGAACGATTCCTTTTCCAGCAAGACCACGCCTTTTTGACCACGGGCGGCCAGGTGATAGGCGATGCTCGCGCCCATCACGCCGCCGCCGACGATGACGATTTCAGCAGTGTTGGGGAACTCGGTCATGAGAACAACTCCAGAGGGATGCAGGTTGCAGGGTGCCTACGGATCAGAACGCGACGTCCTGCCCAAGCCCTTGCGCTTGGGCGTTGCGCAGGGCGGCTTGGGCGGCCATGGCATCTTGCACTGCCACGCCCACGGATTTGAAGAAGGTGATTTGGGCGTCGCTGGTGCGGCCGGTTTTTTGGCCTAACAGGATTTCGCCCAGTTCGGCATGGATATGGTCGGGGGTGATGAGCCCGGCCTGAATGGGTTGAATCAGGTCGCCGGCTTCGGCCAACACCGCCTCTCGGGAATCAACGACGACCAGCGCTCGGGCGACGGTTTCGGGCGGCACTTCGGCCATTTCGGGGGTGTAGGCGCCGATGCCGTTGATGTGGACGCCGGGTTTCAGGTCGGCGTCGGCAAAGACGGGGCGGGTGGCGATGGTGGCGGTGCAGATGACGTCGGCCTCGCGCACGGCCTCTGCGGGGGTGGCGGCCACGCGCACATCCGTGGGGATGGGCCCAAAGCCGGCCATTTCTGCGGCAAAGGCCCGCGCCCGGTCTTCGTCCACATCATACACCCACACCCTTTCGATGGGGCGCACGGTGCAGACGGCTTCGGCCTGGGTGCGGCCTTGGGTGCCCGCACCAAACACGGCCAAGACGCGGCTATCGGGGCGGGCCAGCACATCGGTGGCCGCGCCCGAGGCCGCACCAGTGCGCAACGCGGTCAGGGTGCCGCCTTCCAGCAGGGCGAGGGGACGGCCGGTGTCGGGTTCCAACACCAGCACCGCGGCGTAAATGGTCGGCATGCCGCGCTCGGGGTTGTGGGGAAAGACGGATACCACCTTGACGGTCAAGGCTTCTTCTGCGCCGTTGACATACGCGGGCATGAACAAACTCACGCCCTCGTGGGGCGCCACCGGCAGCGAGAGGCGCAGGGGCACCTCCGCTTGCCCGGCGGAGAGGGCGCGATAGGCCGCTTTGACGGCTTCAATCGCGGCTGGCATGGGAAGGGCTTGACGGACTTCTTCGGCGGTTAAGAGGAGCATAGGCATTCTCCGTGTGGCAAAGGGCAGGTCAAAGTGGCAAGGGCTCTTCCAATTATACCGCCCTCAGGGCTGGCCTTGTTTGGCCTTTTGTTTTTGGGCGCGGTTGGAGGCGCTGCCGCGCGGCCCTATGCCTTGGGCCAAGGCTGCGCGGGTGGTGTATGCCAGCCGGCGAAGTCAGAGGATGGGGATGAGGTTTTGGCGTTGTAATTCCCACAAGCGGCGGTAGAGCCCTTGGGTGGCCAAAAGGTCGGCGTGGGTGCCGCGTTCGGCGATTTCCCCCTTGTAGAGCACGACGATTTCATCCAGGGCTTCTAACCCGACCAGGCTGTGGGTCACCCAAAGCACGCTGCGCCCTTGGGTGGTTTCCAGCAGGGTTTCGACCAAGGCGCGTTCGGTGAGGGCGTCGAGGTTGGCTGTGGGCTCGTCCAGCAGTAGGATGGGGGCGTCGCGCAGCAGGGCGCGCGCCAGGGCCAAGCGCTGACGTTGGCCGCCGCTTAGTTGCAGCCCTTGCCCGCCCAAATCGGTGTCGTAGCCTTGCGGCAGGCTGCGCACCCAAGCGGCCAGACGCACGGCTTCCATCACGGCATCCAGCTGGGCTTCGGTGGCCTGGGGCGCGGCTAAGAGTAGGTTTTCTCGCAGGGTGCCGCTGAAAATGAAGGGCTTTTGGCGTACTACGGCCAAGCGACTGCGGACGTCGTCGGGGAGCAATTGGCGCAAATCGCGGCCGCCCAGGGTGATTTGGCCTTCCTGATATTCCCAAAAGCGCAGCAGCAAGGCAATCAAGGTTGATTTGCCCGCGCCGCTGGGGCCTACCACGGCCATCCGTTTGCCTGGCGGCAGATCCAGCGAAACTTGCCGCAGCGCGGGCGGTTCTTGGGGCGCGTAACGGAAGGTGAGGTTTTGGATGCGCAAGTGGTGGGAAGCGGGCAGGGCTGCGGGCTGAGGGGGCGGTTGGACAGCAGGCTCTGCATCCACCAATTCAAACAGGCGGCGGGCTGCCGCGAGGTTGCTTTCCAGGAACGCGGCCGCGGTGGGTAGGCCAAACGCGGCTTCGTAGCCACTGAGTGCGACCAACACCAGGGCTACCCAGGTCACACCGGCCAGCGTGCCCATTTGCACCAGCGGCACGCCTAAGAGCAGCACGGCCAACATCCCCAGGCCCGAAAAGAGGATTTGCAGCGCTTGTTCTGCGCCTTCGATGGCTGCCATTTCGGCCTGCGCGCCGAGGATTTCTTCGCCCAGGCGCAGGGCCAGCTGGCGTTGGGCCGCGGCGTAGTTGTAGGCCAAAGCGTCGGCCAAGCCTTGGACGTGGTCCACCAAGGCTGCGTTGAGGGCGGCGCGGCGTTCGATGAGGGCTTTCCCGGGGCGGCGGGCGCGCAGCCGCGCCCCCAGGGGCACGGCGACCGCCGCCAGCAGAAAGAAGGCCAGCCAGGCGATTCCCAAGCGAGGTGCAAAAGCGGCTAAGAAGCCGGTCAGGAGCACCGCGGTGAGCGCGGCTACCCACGGCGGCGCCAGCACACGCACGAAGAAGTTTTCTAACGTTCGGATGTCGGCAATGATGCGCGCCAAGAGGTCGCCGCTGCGATAGCGTTGCAGCCGCGCGGGCGCAAGAGGCTCTAAGGCGGCGTAAAACCACACGCGCAGGCGGGTGAGGACGCGAAACGTGGTGTCGTGAGAAACCAGCCGCTCGCCGTAGCGGAACGCGCCGCGGGCAATCCCGAAAAAGCGGACGCCTACGATGGCCACGTTGAGGTCCCCCAAGGGTGGGTGCAACGCGGCTTTGGCGATGATCCAAGCGCCTGTGCCCAGCAAGCCTACACTGCTGAGCACCGTGGCCGCACCCAGCAAAACTGAGGCGAGCACCATTTTCCAAAACGGCGTCACCATCGCCAACAGCCGGCGAAAAACCGCCCACTGGGTCAGAGAAGGCTTTTTTTCTGCGGCGGGGGTCATGGTGGTTATTTTACCCCACTGTGGCGTTGTCGCAGCCGCGCAAGCCCCCCGTTGCCCTGGCGTGCAAGGGCTTGTTCAGGCCGCAGCGCTTTGAGGGGATGCAAAACAGGCGAGGGAAGGTTCCCTCGCCTGCACAAGGCTTGCGCCAAAGGTGGGGTCAGGTTTACGGCACCCGACGGAAGTTGATGAGCGTGATGTTTTCTTCGCAGGTGTCGTGGGTGTCGAAATACACCGCGGGTGAGATGGGTAAGCCGTTGGGGTCCAAAAGTTGGATGTAAAGGGTGTGTTGGCTGGCAATGGGGTGGTCGGCCAACTGGATTTCGAAACCACCTGGCCCAAAATTAGGCGCGGTGCCGCTGATGGCGTAGAGGTCCACCGGCGTGCCGGCCAATTCGCCGCGCACCATCACGTTGACGACCACTGGCTGCCCTGTGGCATCCAGCACTTGCCCTGCCACGCTGAGCCAGTTACAGCCCTGGTCGCTGTGAAAGACCTGGCTGGTGGTGTAAGTGGGGGTGCCGGGCTGCAGTTCGTAGGGGAAGGGGGTCGGCGTCAGGCTTGGCTCGGGGGTGGGGCCTGCCTGGGTCGGTGTGGGGGGTGGGGTGGCCGTGGGTGGGATGGTGGTCGGTGTAATCGTGGGGGAAGGCGTCCACGTGGGGGGCAGTGTCACCACCGGCAAGGTGGCGGTGGGCGAGGGGTAACTCAGGGCAGGCGGCAGCGTCGGCGGGGGGAAGGGGTTGAAAGCAACGTAAGGATTGACGAAGATGAGCATAAACCCGCTCAACAAACACAAAGTGCTCAACAACACCAAAACGGTGAGCACATTCCAAATCAACCCCGAGTTGGACTTTTTGGTTCGCGAATCGTCGTCAATAAAATCCAAAGACATGAGCACTCTCTCCGGCTAAGGCATCGGCGTGAGAAGGATTTGAATGTGGCTTTCGGCACGCCGCTGTTGCAGCCAGGCCTGGATGGCTTCCAATTGCAGTTTGCGGCGCACGTCGGGGGCCAGGGGGCGCACCTCTCGGGCTTCGACGCGCAAAAGATGATAGCCTAACGAGGTCTGGATGATGTCGCTAACTTGGCCGGGCTTCAAGGCAAACGCTGCGTCTTCTAAGGCTTTTTGCGCTAAATAGCCGCGGGGGAACCAACCTAAATCGCCTCGCCCCTGAGGGTCGTAGGCAGCGGCCAAGGTTTCAAAATCTTCACCTTGGCGTAAGCGTGCCAAGAGGGCCTCAGCCTCCTGTTTATTATATACTAAAATTTGGCGGGCATGCACCTGCTCCATCTGTTGAGGCACTTGGGCAGCGAGGTGTTGCACCATCCAGGCCGCGGCTTGGGCTTGTTTGAGCGCCTCCAGAAAGGTCTCGCGGGTGTAGCCCTGGTGGGCGAGGTAATCTTGCAGGGCTTGCTCTCCGCCGGCTTCCTGGACGGCTTGCGCCCACAGCGTTGCCTCATCGGGTGGGGAAAACCCCTGCTGAGAGGCTGCTTCGGCCAGCAACAGCCGGTCAATCAAATCATCCAGCACCCATTGCGGTGCGTTTTCGGGTGTTGCCAGTTTCGTGCCAACTTCGGCCAGGCCGGCCTGGAAGCGGGCTAACTCGGCTTGGTAAGTCGCCAGGGGGATGGGCGTGCCGTTGACGAGCGCAGCCAGGGGGATGGGCGTAGGTGAAGGCTGAAACGGGGTCGCGCTGGGGGAGGGCGTCCCCGTGGCTGCAGGCCCTGCCGCGGATGTTGGGCGACAAGCGGCCAGGGCTATCAAAAACCAGAGGCTCCAAAGCGTTAGGAGGGCTCGTTTGACATCATTCATAGCGAATGGGCTCCACACCGTCGCGGGGTGTTGGGTCTTCGCGCTGGAAACCGCGAGGGTAGTAGAAGGTTTGTCGTAGTTGGTCGGTCAGAGGGCTGGAGGCCATCCGATAGCCGCGATAAGTGCCCCAAAATTGCATCCACCGGAACCAGAAGATGCTGCTCATGTTGCCCCACAGGCGGCGTTGTTGCGCGGCGTGATACAAATCGCTGACGACGTTGGCGCTGAAGAGCCTGATAAAATCCCACAACGAAAAGCGGGCTTCGGGGTAAATGCGTTTGAAGGCCATAGCCTCCCGACGATAGCGGTTGAATACTTTGCGCGGCGTTTCTTCGTGCACGTGGATGATTTCTGCCTCGGCCACATAGGCCAACAGGTAGCCTTCTTCCAACGCCCACTTGGCCCAGGCCAGGTCTTCCAAGCCGGTGAGGGTTTCGTCGTAGGGGTGGCGTTCCCACAGTGCGCGCCGAATGGCCGCATTGGCATTGTTGCAAAATGGGTGCTGCTGACGCCAGTTGGATTGCTCGGGGAACCACCGCGCGAAAATCTGATGCTCGGAAAATTTGGTGCGATGGTCGCCGCGCTGTTTGCCATAGGTGAGAGCAATTTGCGGGTCAGAAAACGGCTCCAGCAGGCGTTCCAGCCAATCAGGATACACCGGATAGACATGCGCGCTGGCCATGACGATGAATTCCCCGCGGGCGTGCTGAATGCCCAGGTTGAGCGAGCGGCCAAAGGTGAATTCCTCAGGGCGGATGTGCACCACCTGCACGGGGTAGCGGCGGGCAATGGCCACGGTGGCGTCGGTGGAGCCGGAATCCACCAAAATGATTTCGAAATCTTGCAGGGTCTGCTGCATGATGCCTTCCAGCAGACGCCCGATATGCTTTTCTTCGTTGTAGGCCCGAATGACGATGGAGCAGCGCGGGTTACCAGTCATGGTCTTGTTCGTATCCTAAACGGATGAGTAAATCGCCGGTGTGGGCTTTGAAAAGCTGTTTGAGGTCGTCGTCGAACCACTCTTTCCACTCGCCGGGCAGCCCTTTGCGGAATGTGCCCGAGCGTTGGGGGCGGATGGAAGCCTCTAACGCGTCGAGGGCTTCTTCGCGGGGCAGCGTGAGCCGCCACCCGCCGCGTTGTTGGACGAAGTCCAAGATTTGCCCCAACGTTTGCCGCCGCCGGAGCACCAGGTCTTCAAAGCGCACCGACAGCACTTCAGGGTGGTCTAACCACGGAAGGTAGTTGACGTATTGCTCCCACGAAGAGCGCAAATGGCTGTGGGGCAAATCCATACCTGTGATGATGGCCCGCAAGCGGGCTTTGGGGGTTGTCAGCTGCTCGCGAAACACCTGGTGAAAGTCGTGCTCTAATTGGCGGTCGGTGATGTAGTGCATAAGGGAGACCGCCACATCTCGGGGGTCGCGGTAAATGAGCAGCGAAGCCCAGCCTGGGGAGGTCAAAATTTCCACAAAGCCGTGTTCGGCGGGCAGATAGCCATAGCGGATGTCGCCGGGCTGCATTTTTTGCAGCTGCTCGGCCATTTCTTCCCAAGAGCGTTTGCGGTTGGCTGCATCGCGGTTGACGGGCGGCATGCCCGGCACGACAAAGGGGCCAATGGCGGCAAACCCTTGCAAGACCTGATGCAGCAAGTGCGAGCCCGATTTGGGAATCGCATTGCCAAACAGCCGAGGGGCCGTGCGGAGCGCTTCAGCCCCCCAGCGCCTTCGTGTTTGCCAGCGCCGCCACTGCCAGCGCAGCCAGCGGGCGCTTTCGTCGAGTGTGTCAAACGTTGGCATAGAAGGCTTTCCATCCTCTCGTTGGTGGTTGGCGTCGCGCGCAGGCTGCGAGCGAGCCATCATTTTACCCGTTTGCCTGCCGGGCAGGGAGGTTGTGGGAGAAGGTGGTTTCCCCAGCGGGCATGGGCTCGTCGCGGCCGTTGGGTTAGGCGTCTTCCGGCAGCACCAGGGGTTTGCCTGCTAAAATGCCTTCGCTCAGCACCCGCATGGTGGTGTTGTGTTCAGGCAACAACGCTTGAGGCGGAAAGCGCTTCAAGCGGACGTACCCCCGTTGGGCTGGCATCTCGGCGAGGAAATCTTCGAACGGCAACGAGACCTTGTAGAGTTGGTAATACAAAAAGCGGCGGGCATGACGGCGGAACTCCGCTGGCGCCGGCACTTCGTCGCCCTCGGCGGCCAAAAAAGCCTCGGCTTGCTGCCGGAATGCCTCGCGGGTGGGGGGGAAAAAGACAATGGGGTATTGCGTAAAGCGCGCCTTGCCCGCACACAACACCGCCTTGCCCAAAAGCACGGCTTCCAAGCCAATGGTGGAGTTGTAAACCATTACAAACTTTGCCCGCCGGATGAGGTCATAGGAATTGAGGAAGTCTTGCGAATCCACGAAAACCACATTGGGCAGAGCCTCGACCTGGCGGCGGCGCACCCAATCGCGCACGCTTTCGCGCGCGGCCTTGCCAGGGCGTTGCTCGTCGGGGTGCGCACGAATGACAAACAGCGTTTCGGGGTGCGCGCGGATGATTTCCAGCACCTCGTCCAGCCAGGCAAACATGTGCGGGAACACGACGTTGGCGTGCGGCTGGCTGGTGTCGAAGATGACGTTGGTGAAAATCGGCACGATTTGTCGGAACTGGGCGGCTTTGCGCAAAAAGGCCTCATCCAAGCCTTGCATTTCAGGCCAAAAGCGGATGCCCGCCATGGTGAAATCGCCCTGAAAACGGCGGCTGAGGTAGGCGTCGAGGCGGGCGTTTTGTTCGGGGGTGAGGTCAAAATCGGCGGGGATGTGGATGGGGTAAGCCGTGGCCTCGCCCGTGGTGAAATAAGCCGTCAGTGGGCGCAGGCCCACCTCGTGGGTCAGCACCCGCAGCCCCCGTTGGCGGGCCACCCACGCCGCGGTGGCCTCGGGGAAAAATTGGCCGTTGAAAACCACCACGGCTTGTGGTTGGGTTTCATCCAGCAGGGCGGTGAAATCTCGGGCTATTTGCCAAGCCGAGCGGATGAATTCCCGGTAGAGCCGTCGGGTGGCGGCATCGTCGGGCAGGGTATGCCGACGCAGCCGCCAGCGCAGACCGGGCAACACCAGCGCGCCCAGGGGCACTTCCTGATAGACGAATGTCTGCATCGCGGCCACGTTGCGCCCTGCCAGCGCAGCGTCTAACGCGGGGTCGGGCTGGAAGGTAAACCCGCGGGTGACCATGCCCGCGTAGATGCGGTCGGAATGGCGCTGGCAATCTGCACAAGGGGGGTGGCGTTCGGGGCGGTCGGGGTCGGTTCCCAGAATGCAGCGGCTCATCCCGCGGCGGCAGACAAACTGCACCACCGGCACGCCTTGCATGCGCAGGCTCCAGGCGGTGAGCAGTTGGAACGCCGCGTTTTGGCTGAGCCCCCAAATGCGGGTGGAGGCGTTGAAGAAAATCACCGGCGGCTCATCCCGCGGCGGGGGCGCACTTTGGGCCACAGCTTGGGCTTGTTGCGCCAGCCGCCAACGGGCAAGGCCAGCCGCCATTTTCCGTCGAAGGGTTTGGGTGGCTTCCATGCGTTTACCTCGCGCCACGGGGGCCTGGGGGGCGCGGCGCTATTGCAACCCCACTCGGCGTAGTTTGCGCAGCGCGGGCATTTCCGATTCATACACCCGCTTGACGCCGTCGCCCAAGGCGCGCTCGGTCACACGGATGTATTTCACCAGCTTTTGCAGCCCGCCGGGTTCCACGGAAGCCGCCTGGTCGCTGCCCCACATCGCGCGGTCTAACGTGATGTGGCGCTCGACCATGCACGCGCCCAGCGCAACCGCCACCGCGGTGGTCACCAGCCCCACTTCGTGCCCCGAATAGCCAATCGGCACGGTGGGGAATTCCCGCTTGAGGGTCTGAATCATGCGCAGGTTGAGTTCGTCGGGCTCGCAGGGGTAGGTGCTGGTGGCGTGCATCAGCACCAGGTTTTCTGTGCCTACAACGTCCACCGCGGCGCGGATTTGCTCCATGGTAGACATGCCAGTGGAGAGGATGAGCGGCCGACCGGTGGCGCGAACGTGGCGCAGCAAATCGTGGTCGGTGAGCGCTGCAGAGGGGATTTTGTAAGCCACCGGCTCGAACTGCTCGAGGAAATCCACCGAGGGCTTGTCCCACACTGAGGCAAACCAGGTGATGCCTTTTTCACGGCAATAGCGGTCGATTTCCTGGTATTCGTCCAGGCCAAATTCCACCTTGTGGCGGTAGTCAATGTAGCGGATGTAGCCCCAGGGGGTTTCGCGCATTTTATCCCATTGGTCGCGCGGGGTGCAGATTTCGGGGGTGCGTTTTTGGAATTTCACCGCGTCCACGCCGGCTTTGACTGCCGCGTCGATGAGCAATTTGGCAATATCTACGCTGCCGTTGTGGTTGATGCCGATTTCGGCGATGATGTAGGTTGGGTGTCCGTCGCCGACCCAACGATCGCCGATGCGAATTTCAGGGGACATGAAAACCTCCGAAGGGGTTAGGGATGCGGGGGCGAGGTAGAAGCGAGGATGAGGTCGCAGAGTTCGCGCACTGCGCCGTGGCCGCCGGGCTTGGAAAGCACCCAATCGGCTGCGCGGCGCACGTCGGGGTGGGCGTCGCCCACGGCGACGGCCCAGCCTGCTTCCTGGAAGGCGGGCAGGTCGTTGATGTCGTTCCCGACGAAGACGGTTTCGGCCGCGGGCACGCCATATTTTTTGCGCAGGGAGCGCATGGCCGCGGCTTTGTCGGTGACGCTTTGGAACACGGGCACGCCCAGTTTGCGGGCGCGGGCGCTCACCACGGGGTTGGTTTCCCGCGAGAGGATGACTACCTGCACGCCGGCTTCTCGCAGGCGGGCGATGCCAAAGCCGTCGCCCCGGTGGGCGGCGACCATTTCGCGGCCGTTTTCGTCAACCCAGACGCGGTCGTCGGTGAGGGTGCCGTCGAAATCCAGCACGAGCAGGCGGATGCGCGTGGGCATGGGGCGCGGCTGCCGGCCGGGCCATACCATGGGCATGCCCACATGGCGCACCAGCCATTCGGCCCACATCCAGTCCAGGGGGGTGTCCAAATCCACGGTGTAGATGGGGTCGAGCACCACGGGCAAGATGACGCGGCCGCTCATGCTGCCCGCGGCCAACACCTGCGGGCGGATGACGTCGATATGGCCGGTTTGCCAATAGGTGGGCGGCAGGCTTTGCCGGGGGGCGTTGTAGGGCTCGGCAATGCCGGGGACTTCCAGCAAGGGCACCATGTAGCCGTCTTCGGCGATGCGCCACATTTTGTAAGGGTTTTGGCCGGAAGGCACCACCCCGCGCACCGAGTCGGCTTCGGGGTGTTCCAGCAGCAGGCGCACGGCGCGGTCCACCAGGTCGGGCGGGCGCACCGGTGTGGTGGGGCGCAGTTGCACCACCAGGTCGGGGCGGTAGCCTTCGTGGGTTTCCAGCCACGCCAGCGCGTGGGTGAAGACGGGCAGGTCGGGGGTGGTGTCTTGCGCGAGTTCGTCAGGGCGGCGGAAGGGCACTTCCGCGCCGTATTCCCGGGCCACCGCGGCGATTTCCGCGTCGTCGGTGGAGACGATGACGCGGGTGACGGTTTCGGCCTGCAAGCCCGCGGCGATGCTGTAGGCAATCAGCGGGTGGCCGGCAAAGGGTTTGATGTTTTTGCGGGGGATGGATTTCGAGCCGCCCCGCGCGGGGATGAGGGCCAAGATTTCGGGCATGGCGTTCATCGTTACCTTGTCTTAGCGGTAGGAAAAGGGCAGGCGAGGCGCTTGGTGGGTCGGGCGCCTTGCGCCTGGCGGCTTTCCGACACGGCGGGGTCAAAAGTTGGGGTATGGAAGCGCGGGCCGAGCGTAAATCGGCCAGGGCTTCCTCAGCGGCATTGCCTTTGCCAACCGCAGTGTCTTGCAGCCTTTTGGGCTCGGCGCCATCGCGGGGGCGATGGCTTTCGGCCACCAGATGGGTTTCGTCGCGCGGCCATTGGATGCCTGGTTTACCACGCGGTCCAGCCGCCATCCACAATGAGATTGGCGCCGGTCATGTAGGTGGAAGCGTCGGAGGCCAGGAAGAGCAAAGCGCCGTTCATTTCATCCTTGCGGGCCATGCGCCCCAACACGGTGCGGGCGCTGTAGGCTTTGACAAAGGCCTCGTCTTGGTGATTATACACCCCGCCCGGCGTGAGGGCATTGACGCGGATTTCGGTGCCCGCGTAGTAGGTTGCCAGGTAGCGGGTGAAGCCGAGCACGGCGGCTTTGGTCACGGTGTAATAGACGGGCTTGTATTGGGGCGGTTGGCCGGGCTTTTGGTAGATGCGCTGGTCGGGGCCCACCAGGCCGTAGGTAGAGCAGATGTTGATGATGCTGCCCTTGTTTTGGGCGCGCATGAGCCGAGCCGCGGCCTGGGTGACGATGAACGTGCCCGTGAGGTTGACATCCAGGGCTTGTTGCCAGGTCGTCAAGGGGAAATCTTCGAACGCGCCCGCTGAGCGCACTTCGCCCGTGGCGCTGACTTTAGGGTCCAGTGCGGCGCTATTGACCAAGACGTCGAGGCGGTGCCAGCGGGTGCGGATGTCGTCCACCACGGCGCGCACGGCTGCGGGGTCGGTGATGTCGGTGGGGTAGGGGTGGGCCTGGCCGCCGGCGGCCCGAATGGCGTCGGCCACCCGCTGCGCGCCTTCGGCCGAGAGGTCTACCACGGCCACCGCGGCGCCGGCCGCGGCCAGCGTGCGACAAAATTGCTCGCCCAGCAGCCCCGCCCCGCCGGTCACCAGCGCGACGCGGCCTTCCAGCGAAAATAATTGGCTCAGGTTTTCGTCCATGCTTTCCTCACGCTTGTGCAGACACCTTGATCGGGTGGGTATGATACCACGCGATGCGTTAAAACAAAACGCCCCGCGAGGGGCGTTGGGTGAGAGGCGACGGCGGGATTCGAACCCGCGAATCAGGGCTTTGCAGGCCCCTGCCTTCCCACTTGGCTACGTCGCCGAGAAAAACTTGGGCTGAGGGCAAACGGCTGTGTGCCAGCCACCTGCCCTCAGCCCTTTGCCCTACGGTGAACTTGGAGCGGGCGATGGGACTCGAACCCACGACCTTCTCCTTGGCAAGGAGGCGTTCTACCAACTGAACTACGCCCGCTTATTCAGTGCCGAAGGCCGGAATCGAACCGGCGACACGCGGATTTTCAGTCCGCTGCTCTACCAACTGAGCTACCTCGGCGCCTTTCGCCTTAGCGCCTTCGAATTTTACCTATCCCCTGGGGGCTTGTCAAGGCTACAAGGAAAGATACTTGCCGAATTTTTTGATGATGTGCTTCTTGTGTTTGTAGCCCGTCATCCGCGCCACGATTTTTCCATCTTGAAACAAGGCCAGGGTAGGCACGCTCATAATGCGCCAGCGGACGAGGAGGTCGGTGTTTTTGTCCGCATCCATTTGAAAAACTTTGACTTTGCCTTGCCATTCTTGCGCCAGCTCGGCCACGATGGGATCCAGCATTTTGCATGGGGCGCACCATTCGGCCGTAAAGTCAATGAGCACCGGCAGATCGCTCTGGAGCACCTCGGCTTCGAAATTTTCGGCTGTGAGTTCAGGTAGTTCGACACTCATGTTTCACTCTCCAAAGCGAGATTTCGCAGCGATTGTACCGAAGAACCCTGCAAAGGGCAAGAAAAAAGCCCCTCAGACCCTTTTGAGGCTGCTTTGTGAGCGCACGTGGGACTATTATCCCATCCCCAAAACCCCCGCGGCGGCCGCAAAGCCCTGTACAATGAAGGCACTATTCGAGCATGCCTTCGATCCGAAAGCAAAGAAAGGAGGACCAGATGTTCATCCGACGTTATGCTTGGCTGTTGGCAGCCGCGCTGCTGCTGGTGGCCTGCGCTATTCCAGGGATGGGCTCCTCTTCTGAAACAAGTGTCGCCCCCAATGAAACCGCCCCCACTGTGGAAACCACCGGGGGCAACAGCAGCCCAACCCAGGCTGCCCAGGCCCCCCAAGCCACGGCTGAAACCGGTTCTGCCCCTGCTCAGGCTGGCTCTTGGGAAGCCGACGACCCCAAAGCCGATTTGGTCTCCTGTGCTACGGATGATCCTGTGCCGCAAACCAAGATCAACCGCATCAATCCGAAGGTTTACGTGGATGTGTTGCACGCCAGCCTGGAAGAGGCGCCGCTCAACGATGCCACGGTGACCATAGACGGCCAAATGTGCGCTTATACCTTCACGCTGGATTATGGCCGCAAAATCGAGAAGACCGGTTTGGCCGAGGGCGCGGTGGAATTTACCGCCGGCAACATCCAGGCCAACTATGCGTTCAAAGTCAGCAACGGCAAAGTGTTTTGGGAACCCAGCCTCTATCATCTCGACACCAAGGCTTCGATTTCCCCCGACAATTGGAGCGATTTTGGCTTGCAGGTTGAGGGAAGCAAGGTCATCCTCACCATCCCTTGTTACGCAGTGCCGCGCGCCAACAATCAAACCGATTGGCAGGTGGTGACCTACACCCGCAAGACCAATGGTGATCGGCTGTATTGCGACCGGGTTGGCGGAGATGCGCCCTTGCCGACGCCTGCGGTCTATTGGGATGGCAAAAGCACGGTTGCCATCAAAGACGCCACCGACGACGTCATGGATCTGACCCACAAGAGCACCAATTTGCACAGCCCCGATGCCGACATTTTGGCTTTGCAAGCCTCACTGGCTCCCCGCAACGCACCGGTCAGCCTCACGCTGGCCCAATTTCCCCCTGACCCGCAAACTTACACGTGGTCTTCCGTTTTGCGCATGAACCTTTCGCTGGTCGGCCCTGGGCAGTTGATTTGCGGCCGTAATGAAGATGGCACCACGGGCCTGATTGACCCGAAGACTTTGCAGTTTGACCCCAACAACGGTCTGGCCACCTTTGAGGAAAACGACAATGGCCCGGCTTGTGTGTTTGCGCCCCCTGCGCTGAGCACAGCGGGTTGTGTGGTGGTGAGTGGCGACTTTTATCTCAAAGATATTGACACTCACATTCAATACAAAGACCGCATTGACGGCCCCGTGTTGTGCTATCAGCAACCTTAAGCGCCCCAAGGCGCTCGCCTTGCCCAAGCAAAGCCCCGACCAGATGGCCGGGGCTTTGCGATTTCTGGGGTGGGGGGCTGCAGTTCCAGCGCGGTGGGTGCGCGTGGGCGCAGCCAGTTCTCCGGGTGGTTTATTTTGGGGGTTGGGGTTTGCCGTTTTGTGCCAACGAGAGGGCGCGTTCGTAAGCAGCCCACACCGCGCGCGAAATGGCGGTGCGGAAGCCGGCCTTTTCCAGATAATACAGTGCGGCCGCGGACGTGCCCCCCGGTGAAGTGACTTGGTTGCGTAAATGCGCCAAGTGCACTTCGCCTTGCTGGCGTTCGTAATACGCGGCGGCCCCTTGCACGGTTTGCACCACCAGCCGCTCGGCCACCCGCCGGGGGAACCCTAAATGCACGCCGGCATCTACCAGGGCTTCCATAAAGAGAAAGACGTAGGCCGGCCCGGTGCCCGAAAGCGCGGTGGCCATATCCAGATAGACTTCGTCTTCCATGAAGATTTCTTCCCCAAGCGCGGCCAGCACCCCGCGGGCCATCGCGCGTTGAGGCTCGGTGACCTGCGCGGAAGCCGTCCAGACGGTGATGCCCATGCCGATTTGGGCGGGGGTGTTGGGCATCGCCCGCACGACGGCTGGGTGGGCCAGGCCTTCGCTCAGGCGGGCAATGGGCGCGCCCGCAACAATGGAAAGCACCAGGGCTTCGGGCGCAATTTGGCCGTGCAGCCCCGGCAGTACCTTGCCCAGCACTTGAGGTTTGATGGAAAGCACAACCACGTCGGCTTCTCGGGCGGCGGCCGCGTTGTCGGTGCTGGTGCGGATGCCGTAGCGTGCTGTAAGGGCCTCGAGACGTTCTGCTCGAGGCCCGGCCGCAATGAGGGCTTGAGGCGGCGCGACCCCTTCACGTATCAGCCCGGCAATCATGGCTTCGGCCATGGTGCCCGGGCCGATGAAGGCTATGCGTCGTCCGTGGAGTGTGGATGTTTTCATGGGGCTATTTGCGCGTGTTTTCCTCGATGTCCACCATGATTTCCAGGAAGTAGGCAATCCCTTCCATGACGATGACTGCCATCACCAGGGAAACAAAGGCCAAATATTGCCCCAACAGGTTGCGCCAGATGCTCTGGCCCATGGCCGCAGCGGTGGAGGCGCTTTTGACGATGTCGTAGGTGACATAGCCAAAGCCGACCAACACCAGGACCAACACTACCCGCGCCACAATGCGAGCAATCATCGCAAAGCGCAAGACTTTGGCTGGGTCGTGCCACGTGGCCGGGCTTTCGGCTTCGCTGCTGGTTTCGACGGCGGTTTGTACTTCAACTTCGGGTTGCAATTGTTCACTCATCGTTCTCTCCAAAAGCGTAGGAATTTAGCGGCTGAAATATTGAAGCGCCAGCCGCAAGCGCGTTTCCACGTCTTGAGGCGTGTCTGCGGGGATGGCTTGCAGCGCGGCCTGGGCTTCGACCACGCTGTAGCCCAGCGCGATGAGGGCGTCTAACACCTCGGTGTCGGCTTCGGCCAGCGAAGCCACTTGTGAAAGGGTGTCTTCGGCTTTGAGCCGGTCTTGGAGGTGGAGCACGATTTTTTGTGCGGTTTTTTTGCCCACGCCGGGCACGCGGCGGAAGACTTCGGCTTCCTCTTGGAACACCGCCCGCCGCAACGCGGCTGGGCTCAAGGCCGAGAGGATGGCCAAGGCCAGGCGTGGCCCCACGCCATTGACGCCCAAAAGCAGGCCAAAAAGGTCGCGGGTTTCTTCGGTTTCGAAGCCATAGAGGGTGAGGGCGTCTTCGCGCACGACCAAATAGGTGTGTAAGGCCACTGTGCGCCCCACCACGGCTTGTTCAGCCAACGGCCGCGGCACATAAACCCAGAGGCCTACGGGCCCCAGGCGCACAGTGAGGCGATCGTCTTGGCGGGCTGTGACCGTTCCTTCTAAAAAAGACAACATGTTGGGGCGCTTTCTTACCCGTTGGCGGGGTTGGCAAAGTGGGTCTGCCAGCGTAATTGCTGGGCGTGGCAGAGGGCCACGGCCAGGGCGTCGGCTGCGTCGTCGGGTTTGGGGGTGGTTTCCAGGCCCAAAAGCATTTTGACCATTTGCTGCACTTGGGCTTTGCCCGCGCTGCCGTAGCCGGTGACGGCCATTTTGACCTCGTTGGGGGTGTATTCGGCCACGGGGACGCCCTGTTGTGCCAAGGCGAGCAACACCACCCCTCGCGCTTGCCCGACACTCATGGCAGTGGTGACATTGCGTTGGAAGAAGAGCTTTTCGACGCCCGCGCCTTGGGGTGGGTAGCGTTGCAGCAGGTCGCGCAATTGGCGGTAGAGCAGCAAAAGCCGTTCGGCCAAGGGGGTTTGGGCGGGTGTGGTGATGACGCCATAGGTCACCGCGGCGAAGGAGCCATCGGGGTGGGCTTCTATGAAGCCGTAGCCGGTGGTGGCTGTGCCGGGGTCAATGCCAAGAACCAACATCCGTTGCTGCCTCAGGATGCAAGAAGGCCACCGAAGCATCCTCGCGCGGTCGCGCTGGGGCGCCTCGGCGGCCAAAGCGTCTGAGAAAATGGCCAACCGTTAGGCGGCTTCCATTTTGGCCAGGGCTTCGTCGCTGATGTTGAGGTTGGAATATACCTCTTGGACGTCGTCCAGGTCTTCCAGGGCTTCGATGACTTTCATGACCTGAACGGCTTGGTCGGCGGGCAGTTCCATCTCTTGGGTGGGAATCATTTTGATGCCCGCTTCCTCAGCCTGGATGCCCGCGGCGCGCAGTTGGTCGCCGATGGTTTTGAACGATTCTACCGGGCCGTAGATTTCGATGATTTCTTCTTCGAAGTTGACGTCGTCGGCGCCGCCTTCGACGGCCAGTTCGAAGATGGCGTCGGGGTCTTGCCCCGCGGCGGGGATGGCAAAGTAGGCCATGCGTTTGAATTGCCAGGCCACTGAGCCGCCTTCGCCCAGGCTGCCGCCGTGGCGGTTGAGGATATGCCGCACGTCGGAGACGGTGCGGTTGCGGTTGTCGGTCACGCAGTAGATCATCAGCGCGACACCGTGCGGAGCGTAGCCTTCGTAGTAGATTTCTTCGAAGTTGCCACCTTCTTTATCTTCGCCGGTGCCGCGTTTGATGGCGCGTTCGATGTTGTCTTTGGGCATGTTGGCGGCTTTGGCGCGCTCAATGGCCAGCCGCAGGCGGACGTTGGCTTCAGGGTCGCCGCCACCTTCCCGCGCGGCCAGGGTGATTTCTCGCGCTAATCGGGTAAAGATTTTGCCGCGCTTGGCGTCTTCGGCGGCTTTTTTGCGCTTGATGGTTGACCATTTGGAATGTCCTGACATACAAAACTCCTCTCGCGAAATCGCAACACACCGCCGCGTGGTCGTGGCTGGTTCACACGGAGGCTGTTTTCATTATACCATCCACCCGCCACGCCCACTTGCCGGAAACCTCAGCAGTGGCTATTTGGCGATTTGAAGCACGGCTTCGCCGTTGATGCGGCTGGCTTTGAGGTCTTGGAGGGCTTTTTGGGCGTCTTCCAGCGCGTAGGGCTGCACGGTGGTTTGGATGGGAATTTCCGCGGCCACGCGCAAAAAATCTACGCCATCTTGATAGGTGGCGTTGGCGACGCTGCGCAGGGTCTTTTCCCAATAGATTAAGTCGTAAGGCATTTCGGGAATGGGGCTCAGATGGATGGCGTTGATGGCCACTGTTCCTCCGCGGCGCAGGTTGGCCAGGGCGTAATGCACCACGATGCCTGCGGGGGCGAAGATGAGGGCGCGGTCCAGGGCTTTGGGGGCGCGGTCGGTGGGCTGGCCGACCCAGGCCGCGCCTAACGCTTCGGCGTGGCGCTGGTGGTTGGCCGAGCGGGTGAAGACGTAGGCTTCGCAGCCCCAATGGCGCAGCACTTGGATGGCGATGTGGGCGCTCGCGCCAAACCCAAAGAGCCCAACCCGTTCCCCGGGCTGCACTTCGGCTTGGCGGATGGTGCGGTAGCCAATGATGCCCGCGCAGAGGAGGGGGGCTGTGTGGAGGTCGTCCATGTTTTCGGGCAATGGCAGGGCGTAGCGCGCTTCGGCCAGCATGTATTCGGCGTAGCCACCATCAACATGGAAGCCGGTGAAGCGGGCCTGGGGGCAGAGGTTTTCTTCGCCGCGTTGGCAATATTCGCATTGCCCACAGGCGTCGTAAAACCAGGGCACACCGACGCGCGCGCCCACTTGAGGGTGTGTCACGCCTGGGCCAACCGCATCCACAATGCCGACGACCTGGTGCCCAATGGTGATGGGCAGGCGCGGGGGGTGAATGTCGCCTTCGACGGTGTGCAGGTCGGTATGGCACACGCCACACACTTGCACCTTGAGCCTGACCTGCCCAGGCCCGGGTTCGGGGATGGGCACGTCTTCCAGGCGCATGGGTTCGGTTTCGATTGGGGCCTGATGATATAGCCGCCAGGCACGCATGACGCACCTCCTTTAGGATGGACCGAGGCTCGAGGCCGGCACTTTCTGGGGGTGGAAGCGCGGGTCGTGAGTGAGGGTGAGTTGCAGCCCTTCGGCCAGGGAAACCCGCGGGACATAATTGAGGATCCGTTGGGCTTTGGTCAAATCAGCCCGCATGCGCGGCACGCCACGGCCGGCCCGCGGGTTGTAGATAATCTCTGCTTGGCTGCCGGTGAGTTCCAGAACCAACTCGGCCAAGGCCCGCACGCTGGTTTCGGTGCCGCTGCCGACGTTGATGATTTCACCGCTGGCTTGGGGGGCGGTGGCCGCGGCGACCATGGCTTCGACCACATCGTCCACATACACGTAGTCGCGGGTTTGTGAGCCGTCGCCATGCACTACCAGCGTGCCCCCGCGCACGGCTTGATAGAGGAAGTTGGGAATGACCGGCGGGTGCGCCGGCGGCAGGTGCTGGCCGGGCCCATACGCGTTGAACACCCGCAACACCACGGTTTCGATGCCCCACAGCGCCCCAATGGTGCGGACGTAGTGCTCCGCAGCCAATTTGGAAACCGCATAGGGCGATTGTGGGTGGGGCATCATGGCTTCGTGGAGGGGCTGTTCCTCTTGGCGCCCATAGACCGCGCCCGACGAAATCAGCACCACGCGCCGCACGCCCACGTCGCGCATGGCTTCCATCAACGCCACGGTGCCCCCAACATTGACGGCGTTGTATTCTCGCGGGTAAAGCACGGATTCTGGCACCAACACCCGCGCAGCCAGATGATAGACGCAATCCACATCTTGGAGCAAGGTCCATAATTTGGGGCGATCGTTGACGTCGCCGCGGGTAAACAGCACCTCGGGCGAGAGGGCTTCCCGATTGCCTGCGGAAAGGTCGTCTAAGCCCCGCACTTGGTGCCCTTCGCTGACCAGGCGGTTGGCCAAGGCAGAGCCCAAAAAACCTGCCGCGCCGGTAATGAGAAAATTCATGGCAAGCAAACCTCCCAAAGGTTGCGGTGCAAATGCTGCATAGGCGATTATAGCACTTCCGCGCCTGAAACGGCACGTTGCGGGCTGGTGTGTGGGTGGGCAAAAGGGGTGGCTTTTGGGGCGGGTGGCTGCTGAGGTTGTGTCAACAAAAACCCCCTTTGCGCGTTGGAAAAGGGCAAAGGGGGCGCCACGACCTGGGCGGGGGTGGGCAGGTGTTGGGCTTTGTGGTCTGTTTTTACTTTATCGTGCGCACTTTTTCCATGATGAGTGCGTCTTCCCGGTCAACATAATAGCGTGGCCATCGGTCCACCACTTCGTATCCTGCTGCGCGATACAAAGCCTGCGCGCTTCGGTTGGAAGCCCTGACGGCCAGCCGCAAAACCGCGTGGGGAAGGCCGTCTTCGCAGGCGGTCAGCAACGCCCGCCCCAGCCCGCGGCGGCGGTGGTCAGGATGCACCGCGAGGGTGACAATCCAGCCCGCCCCGTCAATGGGTTGCCCGGCCGCAAACCCCACCATTTGGTCTTCGAGGGTGATTTTGTAGCGCACCACATCAGGCCAAAGCAACACCCCCAGCAGGTCGGGGAGCGGCCAGGCATCTTTGGGAAAGCAAAGCTTCTCCAGCCGCTGCAGGGCTGCCAGGTCACGCAGCGAGGCTTTGACCAGCCGATAGCCGGGCGGCAGGGCGAGGTTAGGCGGATGTTTCGGGTTCTTCGGGCGTGCTTTGTTCACCTTCTTGCCGCATTTTCAGGAAGTCGTTCATCAACCCGGTAAATTCCATCGGGAAGATGAACTTGGTGGATGGACTGGTGCCCATGACTTTGAGCGTTTCGAAATATTGCAAGGTCATCGTCTTGGGGTCAACCGTTTGCGCCACGCCGTAAATGCGTTTCAAGGCCGCGGCAAAGCCTTCTGCCCGCAGCAACTGGGCTTGTTTTTCGCCTTCGGCTTTGAGAATGGCCGATTGTTTTTCGCCTTCGGCCTTGAGAATTGCGGCTTGCTTTTCGCCTTCGGCGACATTGATGGCTGCTTCCCGTTTGCCCAACGATTCGGTAACCAAGGCGCGGCGTTCCCGCTCGGCCGACATCTGGCGGTCCATGGCTTCTTGAATTTTCTTGGGCGGCACAATTTCGCGGATTTCTACATTGGTGACCTTGACGCCCCACCGCTCGGTGACTTCGTCTAAGCGCGCCCGCAGCATGTTGTTGATGTGTTCCCGCTCGGAGAGGACATCGTCTAACAAGATGCCGCCGATGACTGCGCGCAGGGTGGTCGTGGCCATGCCCTGGGCTGCGGCTTCAAAGTTGCCCACTTGAATCACGCTTTGTTCGGCATCCAGCACTTTGTAATACCAGATGAAGTCCACCGCGATGGCCGCGTTGTCTTTGGTGATGCAAGTCTGGTGGGGGATTTCCCGCACTTGCTCTCGCAGATCCACCCGGATGCCTCGGTCAATGAACGGGATTAAGATGACCAGGCCAGGCCCTTTCGCGCCGATGCATCGCCCCAAGCGGAAGACGACCAAGCGCTGATATTCGGGCACGATTTTGATGGAACGGGCCAAAATCAGGAAGAAAAACAGGGCGATGACACCAACGAAACACAGCAGCCCAACGGCTGCTTCACCACCGGCTAAGACCGATGAGAACCACATGGTCACGCCTCCTCTCAAGAAGAATGGACGAATGGAGTTACGCTTGAGGCTCAGCAGAGGGCTCGCCCACTGGCTCGACCAGCAAGATAAGCCCTTCGCGAGCCACCACCCGCACCTGTTGGCCTGCGGCAATGGCGTGTTGGCTGCGGGCGGTCCACATTTCGCCGCCGACAAACACGGTGCCTTCGGGCGCGATGGGGGTGCGGGCTTCGCCGATTTGCCCTACCAGGCGGTTTGGGTCGTGGATGGGCGGCTGGCTTTCGGCTTCCAACACCTTGCGGGTGATAACCCAGCCAAACCCGCCCACAAAAAGCGAGACCACCACCGCGAGCCAAGGCGACACCGCGCTCCCTCCCCGCGGTGTGCGAAAGATAAACACCGACCCCACGATGAGCGCCACCAACGTCAGCCCTAACCACACCCCTGCGTGCTTCGACCGGCGCACCGAAAGGCCAAAGAAGACCATCCCCAAGCCCCACAGCCCAATAGCCCACACATTCACGGCCAATTGCGTGGCGCTGTAACCGGCCAAAAGCAAGAGAAACACCGCGCTCAATTCCAGCAGGCCGGTGCCGGGGGTCAACAGGGCAACGATCATCACCAGGGTGCCACTGATGAGCAGCAGATAGGCCACGTTGGGGTCGAACAAGAAGTTTGCCATAGGCTTCGCTCGCTCAAGCGTAGGATGTCGAGAGCAATTTCATTATACAACACAACCCAACCGCACCCCAAGCGCGAGGCTCGGCCTCGCCAAAATGATGCTTTCATAACCACCCTTGCAATTTCCGTTACAAGTGTCACAAAAGCATATCATTTCTCGTTTAACCTTAAAAAGTTGGGTTTTTGACCTTGACAGGTCTTCTTTTCCAGACTTATACTTACTTCAACATTGGAACGAAGTACAGAATTTGTGAGTCATAAGGAGCCTAACATGCCTACAGTTGAAGCCTCTCTTGTCTATAAGCATGAAAATCGTCTGGTGCAAGCCCTTCGGCAAGCCGGTTTACGTTTGACCCCGCAACGCTTGGCAATTTGTCGCTATTTGAGCCAAAGCAAAGATCACCCCACCGCGCAAGACATTTATCAGGTTTTGAAACCTGAATATCCCTCTTTGAGCCTCGCGACGGTTTACAACACCCTGGAAACGCTGGTCGCGCTGGGGGCGATTCACGCCTTGGGCGACGCCGGTGACGACGCCACCCATTATGACGCCAACATCGAGCCGCACATCAACCTGGTGTGCATCCGCTGCCACACCATCATTGACCTCCCCACCCCGACCGTTGCCCAATTGGAACAGGAAGCCGAAGAAAAAAGCGGCTTTCGGATTTTAGGCGCTCGCGTGGTGTATTACGGCTTGTGCCCAGCATGCCAAAGCGCAGAACCGCAAGGAAACGGATATCATGACTGAAGCCAAATCAATGCCCAAAGTGCGCTGCACCGATGTCTTGGCAGACACACTTACGGGCTACGATGGCATTCTGGAAACCCAACTTGACTATGGCAAGGCCCATCTCAAAATCGTGTACGACCCGCGCGTGCTGGATGAAGGCCAGGCGCTGCAAGTAGCTCAAGAGACCGGGCATCGCGCCTGGCAACAGGTGCAGCACTGTGCCCACGCGCATTCCCCCCTGTGTGAGGAATGCGCGCGCAAACTTCAGCGAGAACTCACCGACTTCTTCGGGCAGCCGGTGCAAGTGGTGTTGGAAGACGGCGTGGTTGCTGCGCGGCTGCCGCGGCGCGCGCCGATGACCGCGGAAGCCGAGGCCAAAATCGCCCCGCCAGCGCCGCGGCGCCGCAAAATGACAGGGCTGCGGCTTTCGCGCACCAGCGTGGAAGTCATCCTCACCGTGGTGACCTTGTTGGCCACCATCGCAGCGGCCTTTTCCCCCCGCTTGGGGCTCCCTTCCTGGGCGACAATTGGCCTTTACATCCTTGCCTATGTGGCTGGGGGCTATTTCGGCTTCATCGAAGGCCTCAAACTGCTCATCACCGAGCGAGAAATTGACGTTGACCTGCTGATGATTTTGGCTGCCTTGGGGGCGGCCTTGGTCGGCCAGCCCACCGACGGCGCCATTTTGCTCTTCCTGTTTTCCCTTTCCAATACTTTGCAATCTTACGCCTTGGGGCGCACGCGGCAGGCTATTGAAAAATTGATGGACCTGCGTCCCCCTGAGGCCACCGTCAAGACCGATGAGGGGTGGAAGACCGTCCCCGTCGAAGAGCTCCGCCTGGGCGACATCGTCATGGTGCGCCCTGGGGAGCGCTTCCCCATTGATGGCGAAGTGGTGGAAGGCACCACCGAAGTGGACCAATCGCCCATTACTGGCGAGTCTGTCCCTGTGTTCAAACAACCGGGCGACCAGGTGTTTGCAGGCACTGTCAACAGCACAGGCACGGTGGAAATTCGGGTCACCCACTTGGCGCAGGAATCCACCTTGGCCAAAATTGTCCAAATGGTCGAAGAGGCCCAAGAGGCCAAGGCCAAAACCCAGCGCATGTTGGAAGAGTTTGAAGGCAAATATGCCAAGTTTGTGCTGCTGGCGACCGTGGTGCTCATCGTGGTGCCGACCTTCTTTCTCCATCAGCCCTTTTCGGAGGCCTTTTATCGCGCCATGACCTGGCTGGTGGTGGCTTCGCCGTGTGCGTTGGTGATTTCGACCCCGGCGACCATCCTTTCAGCCATTGCCAATGGGGCTCGGCATGGGGTGCTGTTCAAAGGTGGGGCTCATCTGGAACGCACCGCCACCCTGAAAGTGGTGGCTTTTGACAAAACCGGCACCCTCACCGTGGGCGAGCCGCGCCTTCAGGGCGTGTACCCTGCGGATGGCCTGGATGAAGACGGCTTCCTGCGGTTGGTGGCCGCGTTGGAAGCCCGCTCAGAGCATCCTGTGGCCCGTGCCATCGTCCACGCAGCCCAAGCGCGCGGCTTAGAAATTCCCACTGCGACGGAGTTCCGCGCCATTGTGGGGCAGGGCGTCGAAGGGGTGGTTGAGGGTTCCGCCCTTTGGGTAGGCAACGAACGCATGTTTTCGGAGCGGGGCGTGCCCATACCCAAAGACCTGACCGCGCGCATTCTGGCGTTGGAATCGGAAGGCCAGACGGTCATTACGGCCTATCGCCCGGCAGACCGCGCCTGGTTGGGGCTGCTCGCCGTGGCCGACACCTTGCGCCCCGAAGCCCCTGACATCGTGGCCCAACTGCACGATTTGGGCATCGAGAAGGTTGTCATGCTCACCGGCGACAATCAGCAAGTGGCGGCGAGCATCGCCTCTCAAGTGGGCGTGGACGAGTTTTACGCCGAGCTGCTCCCCAAAGACAAAGTGCAAGTGTTAGAACGGCTGCAAAAGCAGTATGGCCCGACGGCCATGGTGGGCGATGGCGTCAACGATGCCCCGGCTTTGGCCTTGGCCGATGTGGGCATCGCGATGGGCGGTGCAGGCACCGACGTGGCCCTGGAAACGGCCGATGTGGTGCTGATGGCTGACGACCTCAACCATCTCCCTTACGCCATTGGCTTGGCGCGCCGTGCCCGCAAGGTCGTTTGGCAAAATATTACCTTTGCGATGGCCGTCATTGTGCTCTTGGTGGCCTCTGCCTTTGGGGCGGGCCTCACCCTGCCTTGGGGCGTCGTGGGCCATGAGGGGAGCACCGTCATCGTGGTGCTCAACGGCTTGCGCCTGTTGCGTTACAAGGGCTGAAGCCAAACCGCAAAAGTATGTTAGAATGAGAGCCTATCCAAAGAACGCTGGGCTTTGAATGGCACCCAACTGGTCGCCGACCCGCTGGGAAACCGCAAGGCAAGGCGTCAATAAACTGAAGGAGAAAGAAATGAGCGAACAAGAAAAGCGCGTCGTCGGCGACAACGACGTTGTCAGCCTGGAATATACCCTCACCGTGGACGGTGAAGTGGTGGATTCTTCCGAAGGCCACGGCCCCATTGAATACATCCAAGGGCAGGGGCACATCATCCCTGGTTTGGAAAAAGAAGTCTATGGCATGGCTGTGGGCGAGAGCAAAGAGGTCGTGGTGAGCCCGGCCGAAGGCTATGGCGAAGAAAACCCTGAGGCCTTTGTGGAAGTGCCGAAGAGCGAATTCCCCCCTGAAATTCCGCTGGAAGTAGGCACCCCCCTCCAACTGCGCGATCAACAAGGCCAAGTTTTCGATGCCACCATTGCCGAAGTCAAAGAAAACACCGTCTTGCTCAACTTCAACCATCCTTTGGCTGGCAAGACCCTCACCTTCCAAATCAAAGTGGTGGGTGTGCGCGCCGCAACTGAAGAAGAACTGGCCCACGGCCACGTTCACCATCACTAAACGCAGCGCGTCAGCTTCGCATAGATAGGGCAGGCCCTCAACCTGCCCTATTCTCTTATCCCGAAAAAAGAAGTTTTGCCCTTGTGTTTTGCCCTGAGGGGCATGGCTGTGTTGACGTTGCTTGGCCCGATGCCGCCGCCTTCCCCCTTCGAGTAGCAGGCCAACGGCCGAAAAACACAAGGGTCCTATCCCCGACCAAAGCCTGCGTGCTTTTTGGCGTTTTGCTTTGGTTGCTCTCGAAAGGAGGAAAACGAACATGGCGGACCTTTTCCTCACCTCTTATGAAGCCGCACAGCAACGCTTTCGGGCCGACTTCCAGCGTGTGCAGACCCTCTGGCCGCAGGCCCGCCTGGAGAGCCACCCCCTTCAAGACCATCCTGACCTCAGCATTGAATGGATTTGGGCCGATGCCCATCATCACCCTAAATATCGCTTGATTCTCAGCGCGGGGTTGCACGGCATCGAAGGCCACGTGGGTTCGGCCCTCATGCACCTCTTTGTGCAGGAATACCTCCCGCGTTTGGACCCCACCGAGGTGGGGGTGGTGTTGGTGCATGTCCTCAACCCGTGGGGAATGAAACACAATCGGCGGGTCAACGCTCACAATGTGGACCTCAACCGCAATTTCTTTTCCTCGGAAGAGCAGTTTTCCGCGTTGCGTTCCCACAACCCGGCTTATGACCAGCTGGTCGAGTTCCTCAACCCAGCGCAGCCTATCACCTCGTTTACCAAAGCATCCCTCCGTTGGGAAGCCCGCCTGCTCAAAGTTTTGGCTTCGTTGGGCGTCCAGTCCCTTCAGGCCGCGACCGTGTTGGGGCAATATCGCCATCCACGAGGGATTTTTTATGGCGGCGCGGCGTTCCAAGAAGAGACCCAGGTGGCCATGCGCTTGTTCCGCTCGGCGATGCGAGATTATGAGCAGATGATTTGCTTGGATTTCCATACAGGCTATGGCCCGCGTGGGCAGTTGGACCTCCTCAACGCGTCGCCGGAAACACGCTCACCCGAATACTTCCAGCGTTTGTTTGACTACCCACACGTGCAAAACACGTCTTCGGACACGTTTTACACGGCCAGTGGTTTGTTGCTCGACTGGCTCTATGACGAGGTGCAACAAAGTGCGCCTCAGACCAAAATCTATGCCACGGCTTTGGAATTTGGCACTTTGGGGCAACACACCATAGGGCTGATGCGTAGTTTGCGGGCCTTGGTTTTGGAAAATCAAGCCTTTTGGCACGGGGCTTCGGAGAGCGCTCGGCGAAAAATTGAGGCCGAGTTTATGGCGCTTTTTTATCCTCAAGATGCAACCTGGAAGCAGCAGGTGGTGCGTCAAACTCGGAAGGCCTTGGATGGCATTTTGCGCGGTTTTGGCTTGCTCACGCCCTCGCACTGAGCGTGTCAAGAGAAGCCCGGGCGTCCGGTTGGATAATTCCTTTCACCAAGCCGGCATTTTTGGTTTATACTGATAATGTATTCCGCCCTCATCTCTCTTGCTAAGGAGGCGAACCATGACCGTCAAGATTACCTGGTATGGCCACGCGACCATCGGCGTCGAAACAAGCGATGGCTATAAAGTGCTCATTGACCCCTTTTTCACGGGCAACCCGGCTGCCAGCACCACGGCCGACAATGTATCTCCGGATTTCATCGTGGTGAGCCACGGCCACGGCGACCATGTCGGCGACACCATCGAAATTGCCAAGCGCACCGGCGCTTTGGTCATCAGCAACTACGAAATTACCAATTGGCTTTCGGCCCAGGGCCTCGAAAAAGTGCATCCGCAACATTTGGGCGGCGGGTTTAAACATCCCTTTGGTTATCTCAAACTGACCTTGGCTCTGCATGGCTCTGCCTTGCCCGATGGCTCTTACGGTGGTAACCCCGCAGGCATTTTGTTGACCACCAACGACGGCCATAAACTCTACTTTGCCCAAGATACCGGCCTCTTTGGTGATATGGCCTTGATTGGCGAAGAGGGCATTGATTTGGCCATGTTGCCCATTGGCGACAACTTTACCATGGGCCCCGACGACGCTTTGCGCGCGGTCAAACTCATCCAACCCAAGCACGTGATTCCCATCCATTACAACACTTGGCCTCTCATTGAACAAGACCCCCACGCCTGGGCGCAGCGGGTTCAAGCCGAAACCTCGGCCCAGGTGCATGTGCTCAAGCCTGGAGAGACCTTCTCGCTGTAGCTTCGGCGGCGTCAACGCCTTGCAGGGCACAGGCTCTGCAAGGCGTTTTTTTGTTTGAGAAGAGGGCCTGGGCAGAGCCGCGGATAGAAGTGACCCTCACTAAGAACCCCTACGCGTGGCTTTTGTCACTTTATCGGCGGCCGTATCATCTGGCGGGGAAGAAGCCCGATACCTTCTTGGCCTTCCTGCAACAGCCTTGGCCGGTGGTCGCGCGAGAAAATTACCCCCACCCCCAGTTTCAGAACCCCATTGAACTGTGGAATGAGAAAAATCGCTCTTATTTGCGGCTTCAAACCTTTGCCCAGGTGTTGCGCGTCCGTTACGAAGACCTTTTGGCCTCGCCGGAGCGTGTGATTGCACAAATCGCGGACTTTGTGCATTTGCCTCAGCCGGCGTCGTTTCAGAATGTAGCGCGTTCCACCAAAGGCGATCCGCTCGATTTTGCCCATTACCAGCGCTATTATTTGCATGAGGAATGGCGGGCAAAACTTTCGCCTGCGGCCATCCGCACCATCAACGCGGCTTTAGACCCTGCGGTCGTGGCTGCCTTTCGTTATACCTTGCTGGAAGCCTAAACGGCGTTTGCCCTTTTCCCCAAGACGAAACACCCCAGCGCGGTGGGCGCTGGGGTGTTCGAGGGGATATGCGGTTGTTGCAAGCCGTACGGAACCAGGCCGCGTCAGGGCTTAGTGCCCACCGCGTCCAAAGTGGCCGTGGGAGGTCGTGGCACCAAAGCCGGTGCCGTCTTGGGGCATCACAGGCACGCAGTCAGTGCCGTCGCAAGCCGTGCTGTTGTAGCCATAACCGTGCTGATTTTGGGTTTGGCCTTGCTCCAAGAGGAAGGTCACCTCGTCGGCGGTCAACAGACCGGCTTCTTCCGCAGCCCACAGGGCCTGTTCACGCAGATCTTGCACCAAAGTGGGGACTTCCGCGGGGTCAAAACCCAGCGAGAGCAGAATGTCGGAGAGGCTTTCGCCAGCGTCGAAACGGGCTTGGATGTCTTCCACGGTCAAGCCTGTCAGGTCGGCGGCTGCGGCAGCCAGGCTGTCGTTGATCACGTCAGAGGCATTGATTTCCAGATTCAGGCTGAGCAAGCCGGTGCCGGGTTCGACACCTGCGGGTGAAACATCGGGGCGTTCGGGTGGGTAGCCCCCGCGAGCAAAGGCCGTGGTTGCTGTAGCGCCCGTGGCCAGGGCGAATACGAAAAGGGCCATCAAGATTTTCTTGGTCATTGTCAACTCCTTGGTATTTTGGGGCAAGCCCAAAAAATTGTCATTGGTGAAGTTTGCATTTCGGTCGTGCGCTCTTATCATAGGGGAAGGTTGTAAGGTCTGCGTTACCGGGCTGTAAACCTTTTGTAAAACTTTCTCAGGGGGAAGGGGGCGAGTTTCGGCAACAGGCGTTGGGCTTGAAGCGGCTTGGGGCAACGGCCAGCACGACCCTTGTTTTACCCCCGCATTGCGGCTACAATGAACGCAGTCCTTGGCTTGCGGGCTGGCGGCCGTCTTTTCGCATCGGCGTGTTCCCAGGCTGTGTGAGTACGAGGGGGCTGGGGCGTTGTTTGGCCTTGCCTTGCCGGGCCGCAATCACCAAACCCATCTTCTTCCAAGGAGGTTGTCATGCTACGCGTTGGCTACATTGGCCTGGGTTTGATGGGGAAGCCCATGGCGCGCAATATTCTCAAGGCGGGGTTCCCCTTGGTGGTGCACAATCGTTCTCAGGCGGCGGTCGAAGCTCTGGTTGCAGAAGGGGCGGTGGCCGCGCATTCGCCTGCTGAGGTGGCTGCTCAGGTGGATGTGGTCATCACCAATTTGCCCGATTCGCCGGATGTGGAAGCCGTAGCGTTGGGCGAAAACGGTATCATCGCAGGCGCGCACGAGGGGCTGATTTTCATTGACCATTCCACCATCAAGCCCGAAACCGCCCGTCATATTGCCCAGGTGTTGGGCGAAAAGGGCGTGCTTTGTTTGGATGCGCCGGTCAGCGGCGGTGACATCGGCGCCCAACAGGGCACCTTGACCATCATGGTGGGCGGCCCGCAAGCCGCGCTGGAAAAAGCCCGCCCTGTGTTGGAAGCCGAGGGGCGCACCATCACCCACATTGGCGAGGCAGGCGCAGGCCAGGTGGCGAAGGCTGCCAATCAAATCATGGTCGCAGCCCAAATGGTGGCGATGGCTGAACTGTTGTTGCTTTCCCAAAAGGCTGGGGTGGATCCGGCCCGAGTGGTGCAGGCCATTCGGGGCGGCGCAGCCCAATGTTGGACTTTAGACAACAAACCCCAACGCCTCTTTGCCGGCGAACGACGCCCGGGTTTCAAGGCCTATATGATGCTCAAAGACCTCGACATCGTGATGGATACCGCGCGCACGTATGGCATGCCGCTGCCTTCAACGGCCACCCACACCCAACTGTTTCGGGCCATGCAGGAACTCGGCTTGGGTGAACTGGATAACTCGGCAGTGATTGCCGTCTATGAGGCACTCACTCAGACCCATCTTCTGGAAAAATAGCCCTTTGGTGCTTTGTTGCCTATGCCTTCGGCCTCTGCTTCTTCCCCTTTTGAACGTCTGTTGGCCCTCAACCGAGCGTTTTACGCGCAGTTTGGTGATGCTTTTGCGGAAAAGCGCGGGCGGTTGCAGCCTGGGGTCGCGCGGTTACTTCCTCAAATTCCTGCCCAGGCCCGGGTGTTAGACCTGGGCTGCGGGCATGGGGCTGTGCTGCGCCACCTGCGCGCCCAGGGCTTTTGTGGCACCTACGTGGGTTTGGATTTCAGCCCGGCCTTGCTGCGCCGAGCCCAGCGTGAAGCCGCATCGCCGCCCGCGGGGGCCGATTTCCGCCTGTTGGCTCGCGACTTGGCCGACCCTCACTGGGCTGCTGATTTGCCCGCCCCTTTTGACTTTGTGCTCGCGTTTTCTGTGCTCCACCATCTCCCGGGCGCGACCCTGCGCCGCGCCATCCTGCGCCAGGTTTATGCTTTGCTCCGCCCGGGTGGGCTTTTTTTCCACTCCCATTGGCAATTCCTCAACAGCCCGCGTTGGCGGCAGCGCATTCAGCCTTGGGCGCGCGTTGGGCTCACGGCTGCTCAAGTTGAACCCAACGATTACCTCTTAGATTGGCGGCATCGGGGAGTGGGCCTCCGCTACGTTCACCACTTTTCTTCGGAGGAGCTCGCGGCCCTGGCTCAGGACCTGGGCTTTCGCGTGCGAGAGACCTTCCTCTCTGACGGCGAGGGCGGGCGTTTGGGGCTTTATCATATTTGGGAGCGTCCCGATGGCTAAGCCGCGCACTTACACGGTGGATGCCATTGTGCTCCGCCATGCCGATTTTGGCGAGGCAGACCGTCTGTTGGTGCTCTATGCCCGCGGGCGCGGCAAACTGCGCGCTTTGGCCAAAGGTGTGCGGCGCATCCGCTCTCGCAAGGCTGGCCATCTGGAGCCTTTGACGGCCAGCCGGCTGATGCTGGCGCAAGGCCGCGATTTAGATGTCATCACCCAGGCGCAGGCTTTAGAGACCTTCCCCCATTTGCGCACCGACCTTACCCGTTTCACCTACGCGGCCTATGCCGCAGAACTGGCCGACAAATTCACCTTTGAGGGCGAAGAACATCCGGGGCTGTATCGGCTGCTCTTCGAGACGTTGCGACGCCTGGAACAGCACCCCGATTTGGATTTGGTCGCGCGCTATTACGAACTGCACCTCTTAGAGGCTGCCGGCTTTCGCCCAGAGTTGCAAGTTTGCACGATTTGCGGCGCTGTCATTCGCCCCCAAGCCCAATATTTTGACCCTCGGCACGGAGGCGTGGTTTGTCCCCAGTGTGCGCCTCAAACCCCCGCGGCGCATCCCATTAGTTTTGACGCCTTGCGCTATTTGCGGCACTTTCAGCGGAGCCATTTTCGGGAAGCCGCCCGTGCCCACCCTGCCCCGTCCATCCATCGCGAGATGGAAACCCTCATGCACGATTTTCTCACCCAAGTTTTGGAACGCCGCCTCAACGCGCCGGTGTTTCTGCAGCATTTGCGGCGTTTGGACAATGGCGCCCCGCCCCCATGACGATGCGGCTGCGGCCGCCCGATGGTGAAGCGGCCTTCCCGAGGCGGCAAGTGGTGTAAAGCCTCAGGGCTTTTCTTCGATTTTTCCAAAATAGCCCAGCTCGGCCAACACCGCCAACACCTGAGGCGCGGCCTCGGCCCGCACCGCGACCGCGGTTGGCCCTAACACTGGCCCCAAAAAGCGCGCCGCCCGGCTGCGGCGCAGCGCTTCCAGCAGGGCAGGGTCGCGCACCTGCAGGACCATCATCGGGCGGATGAAGGCCTGGGTGCCGTGCGTTTCCCAGCGCTCCAAGGCTTGGAGCACCGCAGGCGGCACCACTTGAGCATATTTCTGCAACAGCGCCCGCACCTGCGCAGGCCGAATGCCTTGTGCCTGGGCCCGTTCCAGCGCTTCGGCGTTGAGCCGAAAGCGGTATCCGCTTTGGTCCACCCCTTCCCAAATGGCAAAGCGGGCGATATGATAGCGCGCGACGCGGGGGGAATCCCACGGTGCGATGATACGCCCATCGGAGCGCAGCAGGAGCTTTTGGCGTTCTTGCCGCAGGCCAGAGGGGGCTTGCCCGGCCAGCATGGCGCTGCCCCATCGTGAGAGCCGAAACGCGGTGGGCGGCTGGCCTTTGGCCGGCGAGGCCAGCGCAACGACGCCCATCCATGCCAGCGGCCCGGTGATGAGGAAGCGAAGCAGGGCGCCGTCAACGCGATCCCAATCTTCCCAGCCTTGCAAGAAGCGGCCTGTGGCTTGGTCGCGTAGGTACCACGATGTGTAATCTCCGGGCGCGGGGCGTTGGAAGTCTGGGCAACACTGTTTGACCGCGGCCACGAATCCTTCCAAACTCCACCAGGTTTGGGGTGGGAGGTGGCTGAGCCACTGCAAGACAGCCTCTCGGGCGCGGCGGGGGTCGTTTTGCCACGCGCCTTCGGCTGTGATACCGGGCATTTGCTTCAAGTCGTTGAAGGGGCCGTGCCGCCAGGCCGCAAACAGGCGTTGCAGGGCTTGCCCGCGCGGCAGCGTGAGGAAGCGCCGCACGGCCTCTGGCACGACATCGCCGTGGGGGGTTATCACTTCCAGGGCTTGGGCCAGGCCCTCCAGTTGGGCGGGGGTGTAGCGCCAATGTGGCCGGTCAGGGGCTTGCTCGAGGGGCAGCCCTGCCCGGCGGGCTGCCAAAAAGGTGGTGAGGTGGTCCAAGATATGGTCGTGCAAAGGCCAGGGGAAGGCTGCCTCTTCCGGCGAGGCTGGATGCCCCAAGGGGGTGGCCTGAGCGTCGGGGGCCGGGGGCCGCGCGGGCAGCAGCGCATAGATTTCGTCGGGGATGTAGGCAAACTCTGCCGGGCCGCGGGGGGTGGGGAGGAACGCGCGGCCAATCAGCCCTGCGTACCATAATGTTTCCAGCGGCGAGATGGGGGCTTCGTGCGGGCGTTCCCGATCGCGGCGGGCAGGCCCCATTTCGCGAAATGGGCCAAATTGCCGTTCGAAATCCGCCCAGGGCATTTTGCCAGCCCGGGCCTGGAGGGCTTCCAGCGCCTGGCGTGCTTCGGGCGGCAGCGCCTCGAGCACCGCGCGCAGGCGCGCGGGTTCCTGAAACGCGTCTTCCAGACGGGCGGCCACCTCTGCCGCGTTGGTAAAGGGCCCTTCCACGCCCCAGCGGTGGGCGTAGATGCGCAAAAGGTCGAAATCGGCTTGTTGAAACAGGTAGTGTAGGGAAGGCATTGCTGCCTCCTCACCTTAGGGTGTCAGGGGCGCGGCAACTTGCAGGGCTTGCGGCACAACTTGGATGGTGAGCTGTTGGACGTGGGTGTCAAACCCTGCGAAGATTTCGCCATCCATGTGAATTTGTAAGGGGCGGTCGGCTTGGAGCCGGAGGTTTTGGAATGTGCCCATGCGCACTCGCTGGCAGGAGGTGTGTGAGCCGTTCATCACCTTGGGCACCAAACGGAGCATGGTCGCGCGTGAGAGGTTCCCCACTGCCATGTAGTGGAGGAGGCCATCGTCGGGGCGGGCGCCTGGCGTGGTCATGAAGCCGCCGCCTTCCCGAGGGCCATTGCCCACCACCAACATGAGCAAATCGTCTTCCCATACTTCGCCGTCCACTTCCAGCCGGAAGTGGGGCGCATGGTGGTTGAAGGCAATGGTTTGGAGCACCGCGGTGAGGTACATGGCAAAGCCGCGCACCAAGGGCAGTTGGTGAGAGCGGATGGTCACAATCGCATCGAAGCCGATGCCCAGGGTGTTGTCAATGAATTCGACCCGGCCGTGTTCGTCTTCTGCTCGCATGACATCCACCGGCCGCGGTGGCGCGGTGAGGGCCAAGCGCAAAGCCTGGTGCGGATCGGACGGCAACCCGACCCCGTAAGCAAAATCGTTGCCCGAACCCAGAGGGACCACGCCTAAAATGGGGCGTTGCGCCTCTGGCACCCGCATCAGGCCGTTGACCACTTCGTGCACTGTGCCGTCGCCACCCACGGCCACCACCCGTTCGAAGCCCTGCGTCGCGGCTTGTTCGGCCAGGCGGGTGGCATGGGTAGGATACACCGTGCCCGCCCAGGCCAAATCGCCCCCTGCCAATTCTTCGGCCAAGGGGCGCAAATCGGCAATGCGGCGCCACGCATGCCCGACGTCGGCGTTGGGGTTGAGAATGATGAGCGTTTTAGCCATAAGCCTCTTTACCTGAATTCTCGGTTTGGGTTGGCGTCGGAGCCTTGCCTCGGCTCCATCTTTGGCCAACAAGGCGGCGCAATGGCGCTTTCGCCTTTATGGTAGGATTATACAGCAATTGGGAAAACATCATTTTGAGGAAATCGCATGGGCCGAGAACGGAAGCGTTTTTACGTGGTTTGGCGAGGGCGGCAGACGGGCATCTTCTCGTCGTGGGAAGAAGCCCGCCGTCAGGTCGAAGGGTATCCGCGCGCCCAATACAAAGGTTTTGCCCGTTTGGAAGATGCCAAGCGAGCCTGGAAAGCCGGCTATCAGGCCTCGGCGGGCAGGCCCTCTTCGCAAGGGCGGTGGCGCACGGCCGCGCGCAAGCCAATCTTGCCCAGCCTGGCGGTGGATGCCGCAGCCCGAGGGCCGCGCGGCCCGCTGCAATATCGTGGTGTGCGGGTTGATACGGAGAAGGAAATCTTCCGGCGGGGGCCTTTCCCGCTGGGAACCGCGAACGTCGGTGAATTTTTGGCCATTGTCGAGGCCCTGCGTTGGTTAGACGAGCACGGCCTGGCCTGGCCGGTCTATTCGGATTCCAAGATTGCTCGCGGCTGGGTCGAAAAAGGCCGCTGTCGGACGCAACTGCCCCGCACCCCGCAAAGCCGCCCTCTTTTCGAGCGTATTGCCCAGGCCGAACAATGGTTGGCCGAGCACCCTCACCACGCGCCTGTGCTCAAGTGGGAAACCCGCACCTGGGGAGAAATCCCCGCAGATTTCAACCGCAAATGAGCACGTGGGGCTTGCGCCCTTCCCCGTTGGCGCGGCTTGCGCAATGCGCCTGCAGGGCAAAACCATTGCTTGGCTTGAGGCCGGGGGGCTCGGTTCCTTAAAACGACCATGCTTTTGTGCCTTCTCTGGTACAATTAAGAAAACGCACCCCAGTTTATTCGTCATCGCGCCTTTCCTGCTGCCCTCTTCCCCCGTTGCTGCCTGTGAGGAAGAGGGCGTATGCGTCCCCATGCATACCGGTGCGAAGCCCTTGACGGAGGTTGTAGGCCTATGGAAGACATGCGCCCAGAAGACATTGTGGGAGAATATCGTGAATACACGTTGACCTATTACGACGGCACAAGTCGGAAGGTCTTGGTCACCGATATTGAAACGCCTTACCCGGATGGCAAACTCATCGTCTCGACGACGGACACCAAAGGCATCATCACCCACGCCAACCAAGCCTTTGTGGATATGTCGGGCTACACGCGGGAAGAACTCATCGGCCAGCCCCACTACATTTTGCGCCACCCCGACATGCCCAAAGCCGCGTTTCGTGACATGTGGGAAACCATCCAAGCGGGCAAAACCTGGCGTGGCTATGTCAAAAACTTGCGGAAAGATGGCGGCTATTACTTGGTTTATGCCACCGTCATGCCCAATTTTGATAAAGAAGGCAACATCGTGGGCTACACTTCGGTGCGGCGGAAGCCCTCGCGCCGAAAAATGGAAGAAGCCCTCAAGCGCTACGCGGAAATGCTCGCCCAAGAACAGGAGGAAGGGGCATGACCACCTTTCAAATGACCGTGAGTCCCGATTTTCCGCCTAATCGCATTGCGGGGTGGTACATTTTCAACACTTGGTTGCAAAAAGCCACAGGCTTGAACATTCACTTGGAACTTTACAATGACTTTGAGAGCCAGCGGCGGGCCATTAGCGAAGACCAGGTGGATATGATTTACGCCAACCCCTACGACGCGGCCATGCTGATTCGGGAAAAGGGCTTCGAAGCGCTGGCCCGGCCCCACGGCAAAGTGGATGAGGCCGTGGTGGTCACCCGCGCCGATGCTCCCTATAACAGCGTGGATGACCTCAAGCCCGGCCTGCGCTTGGCAGCGACCAATGACCCGGCCGTGTATCTGCTGGGGATGATGATGCTGGAGCCCGCAGAACTGGACAAAGAAAACCTGCACGTTCAACAGGTTGAAAGTTACCCCATCGCAGCCAAATTGCTCATCCAAAACGAAGCCGATTTGGCCTTCTTCCTCAAAGAAGGGTTCGAGAAACTCAGCTCCTTCACCCGCGATCAACTGAAAGTGTTGGTCGAAAGCCAAATTGGCGATTTGTTTCACGCCTTTTTGGTGGGGCCGCGTTTGGCTGCCCAAAAAGAAAACATCCGAGAAACCCTTTTGCACATGCACGAGACCCCCAAAGGGCAAGATGCCTTGGCGAGTTTGGGGTTTGAAAAGTGGGAAAATGTCACCCCTGCAGAAGCCGAATTTATGATTAACCTCATCGAAGCCCTCAAATAGTGCTCCCCTTTTTGGAAACTTCCCCCCGGCCATCGCCGGGGGTTTTGCTTTTTATGGCAGTGTGGCTGTTGCGTTACAGTTTAGAGATAGTACTTTCGCAGGGGAAACAAAACGCGTTTTCCTCCGTTTACTGTATGAAGTTTGCATTTCGCAAATTCGTCAAAAACGCCTTTGAGAAGGCGTCCCACCATCAACACGAGGAGGTTGACAATGATGAAAAAAGTTTTTATGGCGCTTTTAGTGCTGGTGTTGGCCACGGGGGCAACAGCCACTACCGCTTTTGCTCGCCCCTGGGAACCGCCCGCGACGCCGGATGAGGCCGGCACCGGGCTGCTGAGCCTGAACATGGACATCAACGCTTCTGAGGTGATTGCCGACTACACCGCAGCCGCGGTGGCTGACCTCACCGGCTTGACCGTGGAGGAAATCCAGTCTCGGTTGGATGCCGGGGAAACCATTGGCGATATTCTGCTGTCGCTGGGCTACGACCCCACCGAGATCCAGACCTTGGTGCAGGACCTGCGTGAACAGGCCCTCTGGGCTGCCGTGGAAGATGGCGTGCTGACCGAGGAAGAGGTGGCATTCCTCTTGGAGCACTCGCAGGCGCAGAACCAATACACCTATCGCAACAGCCATCAGAACTGCACCACCTTGGACAACGGAACGATGGACTGCACCCCTTCGACCCCGCAATACGGCAGCGGTGCAGGCTCTGACGATACTCGCGGGCACAACGGTCGAGGTGGTGGGCACTAACCACCCCTCTTTCCCCGGCAAATGCAAAAGCGCGGCGCCAAGCCGCGCTTTTGTTATTTGAGAGAGGATAGCGCCCCAAGTGAGACCGGCGGCGCATTGGGTTTGTCAGGAACCCGCCCTCGGGCGGGCGGCGAAGCCTTTGTGGCCTTGCGTGGCCTCACCGATGGTTTTCTTGCACATACGCGCGCAAATAGCGGCCGGTGTAGGAGGCTTCCACCTGGCAGATTTGCTCAGGCGTGCCCTCGGCCACAACTTCGCCCCCGCGGTCGCCGCCTTCCGGCCCCAGGTCAATGATCCAATCCGCCACTTTGATGAGATCCAAGTTGTGTTCGATGACCACCACTGTGTTGCCCGCATCCACCAGGCGTTGCAGGACGTCGATAAGTTTGTGCACGTCTGCAGCGTGCAGCCCCACCGTTGGTTCGTCCAGCACGTAGAGGGTGTGGCCGGTGGCGCGCTTGGAGAGCTCCCGCGCCAGTTTCACCCGCTGGGCTTCGCCCCCCGAAAGGGTGGGCGCCGGTTGCCCAATGCGAATGTAGCCCAGCCCCACATCGGCCAGGGTTTGCAGTTTGCGCATCATCGCGGGGAAAGCCGCAAACACTTCCATCGCCTGCTCTACGGTCATTTCCAACACATCGGCAATGTTGTAGCCTTTGAAGCGCACTTGCAGGGTTTCTCGGTTGAAGCGCGCACCGTGACACACCTCGCAGGGCACATACACATCGGGCAGGAACTGCATTTCGATGCGCAGCTGCCCCTGCCCTTGGCAGGCTTCGCAGCGCCCGCCCTTGACATTGAAGGAAAAGCGGCCGGGCTTGTAGCCCCGAATTTTGCTTTCGGGCAGTTGGGCAAACAATTGCCGGATGTGGTCGAACAAGCCGGTGTAAGTGCCGGGGTTGGAGCGCGGGGTGCGGCCAATGGGCGATTGATCAATGTTGATGACTTTGTCCAAGTGTTCCAGCCCTTCGATGCGGTCGTGGGGGCCCGGCTGGACGCGGCTTTTGTTGAGATGGCGCGCCAGGGCTTTGTAGAGGGTTTCCACCACCAGCGACGATTTGCCGGAGCCCGACACGCCGGTGACCAACACCAGCTTGCCCAGGGGGAAGCGCACGGTGATGTTTTTGAGGTTGTTCGCGCGCGCCCCCACAATGGTGAGGAACTCGCCAGTGCCTTCCCGCCGTTTTTGGGGCAGGGGCACCTGAAGCCTGCCCGAAAGGTAAGCACCGGTGAGGGAGTGGGGGTTGGCGAGGATGTCTTCCAGCGTGCCCTCGGCCACCACCTGGCCGCCGTGCTCACCTGCGCCGGGGCCTAAGTCCACGATCCAATCCGCAGCCCGGATGGTTTCGGGGTCGTGTTCCACCACCAAGACGGTGTTGCCCAGGTCGCGCAGGCCTTTGAGGGTGCGGAGCAGGCGGTCGGTGTCGCGCGGGTGCAGGCCGATGGAAGGCTCATCGAGGACGTAGAGCACGCCCGTGAGCCGCGAGCCAATCTGAGTAGCCAAGCGGATGCGCTGGGCCTCGCCGCCTGAGAGGGTGTTGGCTGCCCGGTCGAGGGTGAGATATTCCAGTCCGACATCCACCATGAAGCCCAGGCGGGCTTCCAATTCGCGCAAAATGCGGCGGGCAATGGCATACTGCCGCGGGGTGAGGGCGGGGTTGTTCCCACCCCCGGGCAAGGCGCCCTCCCCTTCCCTCGCCCTGGGGGAGAGGGAAGGGGTCGGGGGATGGGTGAGGGCGTGTTCAGACCCTGCTGCGGGGAAGGCGCCCTCACCCCCAGCCCCTCTCCCAGGGGGAGAGGGGAGCGAGGCGGGTTGGGTTGGGGCTTGTTCGGCCTTTGCTGCGGGGAATGTGCCCTCCCCTTCCCTCG
>Ga0256914_1000482_pt1 | contig 39819 bp, 32 predicted proteins | sample HulkmetaG_FD_191571 | JGI IMG/M metagenome (GOLD analysis project Ga0256914, IMG submission 191571) | Hydrothermal chimney microbial communities from Main Endeavour vent field at the Juan de Fuca Ridge, Pacific Ocean - Hulk | ecosystem: Environmental > Aquatic > Marine > Hydrothermal vents ... | reverse complement strand
CACCGTGGTTGCCCGGGCCGATTCCGGTATCAAGAAATTTCAGGATCTCAAGGGAAAACGGGTGAACATCGGTAATCCCGGTTCCGGTCAGCGCGGCACCATGGAAGTGGTCATGAAGGCCCTGGGCTGGACCAACAAGGATTTCAAACTTGCCTCCGAGCTCAAGTCTTCCGAACAGTCAAAGGCGCTGTGCGACAACAAGATCGATGCCATGATCTTCACCGTGGGCCATCCCAACGGTTCCATCAAGGAAGCCTCCACCACCTGCGATGCGGTACTGGTCGATGTCACCGGTCCGGAAATCGACAAGCTGGTTGCCGAGCATGACTATTACCGCAAGGCCGTCATTCCCGGCGGAATGTATCGCGGCACCGATAAGGACGTGCATACCTTCGGCGTTGGCGCCACCTTTGTCACCGATGCCCGGGTCGATGCCGATCTTATCTACAATGTTGTCAAGGCGGTTTTCGAGAACTTCGACCAGTTCAAGAAGCTGCATCCCGCCTTTGCCAATCTGAAGAAAGAAGAGATGATCAAGGAAGGTCTTTCCGCTCCGCTGCATGAAGGCGCCGTCAAGTACTATAAGGAAGCAGGTCTCATGTAAGGGTGTTGTATGGTGTCGGGAAAAAAAAAGGGCGCACCGCGACGGCGGCGCGCCCTTTTTTTTGCTGCGTCGCCTGAAAGGGGCCCCGGAGGTCCTGATGACGATATTCTGCGGCGCGTCCCGACGTTTCGCCGCCGGCAACCAATGAAAGTCCGCACCCGACCGGACAGTCGGACCACGGACGGATTTTCGAAAAAAACTGAAGGTGACATCGTATGACTGAAATGCAAGGTAGTGTGAAGACCGCAGATGAACTTCAGGAGATGATCGCTGAATCGGATTCCGGCGCCCGGAATCCAACGGGTGCCTTTTCAAAAAAAGTTCTCTTCCTCGTCCCCCTTTTCTGGACACTCTTTCAGCTTTGGTACGCATCTCCGCTTCCCTTTATTTTCAACTTTTTTGTCTTAAACGACACCGAGGCCCGGGCCATTCATCTGGCCTTTGCGGTCTTTCTCAGCTTTACGGCCTATCCGACCTTCAAGTCGTCGCCCCGCGATTACATTCCCCTGCAGGACTGGGTGGTCGGTCTGGTGGGCGCCTTTTGCGCCGCCTATCTCTATCTGTTCTACGAGGCCCTTTCCGGCCGTCCGGGCAATCCCACCCAGATGGATCTCATTGTGGCGGTGACCGGGCTGATTATTCTGCTTGAGGCCACCCGCCGCGCCCTGGGACCGCCGCTCATGGTGGTGGCCGCCGTTTTTATCAGCTACTCCTTTTTCGGTCCCTACATGCCGGCGGTAATCGCCCACAAGGGCGTTTCCCTGGCCAAAGGCATGTCCCATTACTGGCTGGGGACCGAGGGTGTCTACGGCGTGGCCCTGGGCGTTTCCACCGGAATGGTGTTCATGTTCGTGCTCTTCGGCGCCCTGCTGGAATCGGCCGGCGCCGGTAACTACTTCATCCGGGTCGCCTTTGCCGGGCTCGGGCATCTCAAGGGCGGACCCGCCAAGGCCGCGGTGGTTTCCTCCGGGCTCACCGGCCTGGTGTCCGGTTCATCCATCGCCAACGTGGTCACCACCGGCACCTTTACCATCCCGCTGATGAAAAAGGTGGGCTTCCAGCCGGAAAAGGCCGGGGCCATCGAGGTGGCCTGTTCCACCAACGGTCAGCTCATGCCGCCGGTCATGGGGGCGGCCGCCTTCCTCATGGTCGAGTATGTGGGTATTACCTATACCGAGGTAATCAAGCACGCCTTTCTGCCGGCGATCATCTCCTACATCGCCCTGGTCTACATCGTTCACCTCGAAGCCTGCAAGATGGGACTCAAGGGGATGGAAAAGAGCGGGGTCTCAAGGACCGTGGTCCAGAGGATTCTTTCCTTTGTCTTCACCATTCTCTTTCTTATCATTATCGGCGGCGCCACCTATTACGGTGTCGGCTGGATCAAAACCGCCTTTCCGGACAAGGCCAAGTATATCGTCAGCGTTATTCTGGCGATCGCCTACCTGGGTCTGGCCTGGTATGCCTGCCGGGTTCCCGAGCTCGACGAGGGGCACGAGATCAGGGAGCTGCCGGAAATGGGGAAAACAGCTCAGGCTGGTTACTACTTCATTCTTCCCATCGTCGTGCTCATGTGGTGTCTGGTGGTGGAACGCCTTTCTCCGGCCCTGGCCGCTTTCTGGGCCACGGTGCTGCTCATGTTCATCGTTCTTACCCAGAGGCCGCTGAAGGGATTTTTCAGGAAACAGGCGGGATACGAGTACAGTTTCAAACGGGGATTCGATGATTTCATCAACGGTCTGGTGGCCGGTGCCCGCAACATGATCGGTATCGGCGTCGCCACCGCGGCCGCCGGTATTGTCGTCGGTACGGTTACCCTCACCGGCGTCGGCCTGGTCATGACCGAGTTCGTCGAGTTCATCTCCGGCGGTAACCTGATGCTCATTCTCGGCTTCACCGCAGTGATCAGTCTGGTGCTCGGCATGGGGCTGCCGACCACGGCAAACTACATTGTCGTTTCCACCCTGATGGCCCCGGTTATCGTTGATCTTGGGGCCCAGAACGGCCTCATCGTACCGCTCATTGCCGTGCATCTCTTTGTCTTCTATTTCGGCATCCTCGCCGACGATACGCCGCCGGTGGGCCTTGCCGCCTTTGCCGCTGCCGGTATCTCGGGCGGTGATCCCATCAAGACGGGGATTCAGGGATTTATCTACGATATCAGGACAGCGGTGTTGCCCTTCATGTTTCTCTTCAACACCCAGCTGCTGATGATCGATGTTCCAAACGTGGTGCAACTGGTCATCGTCATTTTCTCGGCTGTTGCCGCCATGCTGGCCTTTGCGGCCGGGACCCAGGGGTTTTTCCTGGTGAAAAGTCGTATCTGGGAAACCGCCGCCCTGTTGCTGGTGGCCCTGCTGCTCTTCCGTCCCGGACTGGTGTGGGACCGGATCTTTCCGCCCCTTGCCGAGGAATCGGCTTCCAAGCTTGAGGAGATGGTCGGCAGGATGGATCCGGGATCCCAGCTCAGGCTCAAGATCAGCGGCGAAAAGATGGATGGTTCCCCATTCACCAAGGTCATCATGCTGCCGGTGGGCGACAAACCCACGGGCAAGGAGCGGTTGCAGGAGATCGGCATCGAGACCCGCCGGGAAGAGGGCAAGGTGCTCATCGACAACGTGGTTTTCGCCAGTACCGCCGAGAAGGCGGGGATCGACTTTGACCAGGAGATCCTCAGCATCCAGGTGCCCACCAAACGGTTGCCCCAGCAACTGGTGTTTATCCCGGCCCTGGGACTTTATGCCCTGATCTATCTCATTCAGAGCAGGCGAAAGAAGAAGCTGGAAGCGGTGGCGGCCTAGGCAGCCCGCTTCTCACCCTTTAAACGATAACCCGCGGCCGTGATCGTCACCGTTGCCGCGGTCGCGGGTTCTTTTCTGGAGAGCATCATGTTTAGAAAGATTCTGGTACCCATCGATGTGGACCGTCCTGTGGCGGCAAAACAGGTCTATGGATATGCGGCGCAGATTGCCAAGCTCGCCGACGCCGAGATTAAGCTCGTCAGCGTCATGCCGGGATTCGGCATGCCCATCGTCGCCTCCTATGTGACCGATGAGGTGCGCCGCGAAACCATGGAGCATGTGGAGCAGGCCCTGGCGGAGTTTGTCGGGGAGAACTGCGACGACTCCGTCACCTATCAGGTCAGGTCCGGGAAAAACTGGCGTCAGATCGTCAAACTGGCCGACAGCTGGGGGGCTGATCTGATCATTGTCTATCATAACCGACGCCGGGAAATCAACGAGGTCTTCAGTCATTCCTGTTCCGATCAGGTCTACCGCAATGCCTCCTGCTCCGTCCTGCGGCTGCGGGGGATTCGCGAGGATTGATCCATCGGTTCTCAAATGTCAGCGGAGGTGAAAATGAACCCGAAAGTGAACCAGAGAAGAAAACACCATGGTGCATACAGGCTGTGGATGGTCCGTATTTGTATTTCCGGGTTGCTGCTTTTCCTTGTACCGCTTTGTGCCGGGGCCTCCGAGCTGGTGCTGGGAGCCGGCAAGGCAGGAACCTTTTCGAATTTTACCGCCCGGCTGGTCTGTCGGATTCTCAGCAGCCGGCTGCCGGAGACAAGCTGTTCAATCCAGGCGGTGAATGATGAAATCGACAGCCTCACCAATCTGCAAAACGGCTCCATTGACCTGGCCCTGGTTGACTCACAGACCCTTTACAACGCAGCCACCGGTTCCGGTGATTTCCGTTTTGTGGGCATCAGGTACGACAATCTGGCGGTACTCATGCCCCTCTACGACCGCCCCATCGGCATTGTCGTGCGCCGGGACGCGAAAATAGCCACCCTTGACGACCTGCGGGACAAACGCATTAACGGCGGTGCCCTGGGGTCCGAACAGCGACAGGTCATGGAGATGATTATGACAGCCAAAGGCTGGACGGAGGGTGATTTCGAGGTCTTTCAGGAGCTTCCCTCCTCCCATTCCCAGGACACCATGGTCTTCTGCCACGGTACCGTGCAGGCCATGGTCACCATCGGCGTGCATCCCGATAGCTCGGTGGAGCGGCTGTTGCACAACTGCCGTGCCGCGCTGCTTCCCATCGGTGATCCGGCCATTGACAAGCTGGTGGCGGCCCGGCCCTTTCTCTGGCGCACGGAGATCCGGGCCGCGTCCTATCCCGCGCATTCGCGACAGGTCTCCACCTTCGGTACCAGGATGATCCTGGCGGCTCCCGCCGATATGGATGAACGGAGTGCCGGGGAGATTGTCAGGGCGCTTCAGGAGAGCAAAAAACGTCTTGCCGGAGGACATCCGGCCCTTGGCCTGCTGTCGCCGGAGGAGGCGTCCGGGGGAATGGAAAAACCGGCGTTGCACCAGGGGGCTGCACGCTATTTCGGGAAGTAGGGAAATACCGGCGTTATCCACGGCCCGGTTTCGGCACTGGTCGCCGACCAGCAAGCTGAAACCGGGCTGTTATCATTTTGCGCCGTTGTTTTTCTCCTTGACAGAAAGAGCCGGAGAAAATATACCCGCAGGTGTTTTTGTTGCCCGTCGCCCGATAGTCGGGTCCATCCCCGTTTCACGGACAGTTGTGGAACATAAAGGAGCATCTTATGGCCGTTAGCAAATCCGCCGCCCAAAAGAAGAAGAGCGGCGACGCGAAAGAGAAAAAGGAGAAGCCGAAATATCAGGTTTCGGTCTTTGCCGACTGGTGCAAGGCGTGCGGGATCTGCATCGCCTTTTGCCCCAAGGGTGTGTTTCGGGCGGACAAGACCGGGCTGCCCCGTGTTATTGATTCGGATCGCTGTGTTGGCTGCCGTTTCTGTGAGATCCACTGCCCGGATATGGCCGTGACCGTGCAGGAAGAAAAACCGCGAAGGAGGCGAAACGATGTATAAAACCCCCAGCCAGCGTATCCTGCTGCAGGGCAACGAGGCCATTGTGCACGGCGCCCTGGCCGCCGGTTGCCGGTTTTTTGCCGGCTACCCCATTACCCCCGCCTCCGAGATCAGCGAGATGCTCTCCGTGGAGCTGCCCCGGGTAAACGGCACCTTCATCCAGATGGAAGACGAGATTGCCGGTATCGGGGCCGCCATCGGCGCCTCTCTCACCGGAGTCAAGAGCATGACCGCCTCCAGCGGGCCGGGTTTTTCCCTGATGCAGGAGAACATCGGTTTCGCCTGCGCCGCCGAGGTGCCGGTGGTCATCGTCAATGTCATGCGCGGCGGCCCCAGTACCGGTCTGCCCACCAGTCCGGCCCAGGGGGACGTGCAGCAGGCCCGTTGGGGCACCCACGGCGATCATCCGGTGATCGTTCTGGCCACCTCCACCGTGGAGGACTGCTTCACCGTCACCGTCAAGGCCTTCAATCTTTCTGAGAAGTACCGGGTGCCGGTTATCCTCCTCTCCGACGAGGTGGTTTCCCACACCCGCGAGGCCGTGCAGTTGCCGGCCATGGACGAGATCCGGATCATTGACCGCATCACCCCCAGCGTGCCGCCGGAGTGGTACAAACCGTATGAGAACAACAACCGCGGGGTGCCGGCCATGTCCGCCATGGGCAGCGGCTACCGGCACCATGTCACCGGCCTTGTCCATGACGAACGGGGCTATCCCACCCAGAACCCGCTGGAGATCGAGATGTTCATCAGGCGCCTGCACAGCAAGGTGACCAAGGGATTCGGCGATATTCAGGTCACCACGCCATTGATGATGGAAGGAGCCGAGGTGGCGGTCATTGCCTATGGCTCGGTGGCCCGATCCGCGCGCCGCGCCGTTATCGAGGCGAGGAAGCAGGGCGTCCGGGCGGGTCTGCTGCAGCTCACCACGCTCTTTCCCTTCCCGCGCCGTGCCGTTGACAAGGTGATGCGGCACTGCAAAACTCTGATCGTACCGGAGATGAATATGGGCCAGATCAGCCGTGAAGTGCAGCGGGTCAATCACCACGGGTGCCGGGTCATCAAGCACAACCGGGTGGATGGCAATTTTATCACCCCGGCCGAGATTCTGAAACATCTGATCACCGCCTAAGGGGCGAATACACGGATTTTTACGCTGAGGAGACACCCATGCCGGAAGCAGCTGCCACATTGCGTCATGAATTTCTGCGTCACGATAAAAAATTTCCCCATGTCTGGTGCCCCGGATGCGGCAACGGCATTGTCATGGGGTCGTTGCTGCGGGCCATCAGCGGACTTGGTCTGGAAAAGGATGAGATCGTCCTGGCAGCCGGCATCGGCTGTTCCGGTCGGCTGCCCACCTATGTGGATTTCAACACGCTGCACACCACCCATGGGCGCTCGCTGACCTTTGCCACCGGCATCAAGCTTGCCGATCCGTCGCTCACCGTCATCAGCGTCATGGGCGATGGGGATTCCACGGCGATCGGCGGCAACCACTTTATTCATGCCGCCAGGCGGAACCTGGATTTGACGGCGCTGATTATCAACAACTCCATCTACGGTATGACCGGCGGGCAATATTCGCCCACCACCCCCTTTGGTTCCCGTTCCACCACATCCGTCCATGGTCACATCGAGCAAGCCTTTTCCATAGCGGAACTGGCGGTGACGGCCGGGGCCGCCTATGTGGCCCGCAGTACGGTCTACCACGCCGAACTGCTGGACAAGCTCATAGCCGGGGCCATCCGTAAAAAGGGATTTGCCGTGGTCGAGGTGATCTCCAACTGCCACGTTCAATACGGTCGCCGCAATAAGCTGGGTGGAGCCGTGGAGATGATCAGAAGCTACAAACAAAACAGCATCAGGGTCGAGAAGGCCGCCTCCATGAAGGCGGAGGAGCTGGAGGGCAAGATTACCATCGGTGTTCTTGCCGACCGGGAATTGCCCGTCTCCACCGAAGAGTATGAAAAAGTGCGACAGCGCGCCCGGGAAACGAAATAAATCGTACTCGGACGCAGGCACCGCATTTTCACAGGCCCTCTCCCGGCCGCATAAGGGGGATATAGCGGCCGGGAGAGAGCGTGCAAATCTGCAGCACCTGTGACCAGTCACAGTTTGGAAGCAGATATACCGCGGGGTTGCATACCCTGTAATCGGTTACAATAAATCCAGGGTAAAACAATGGACGATACACGTTACGAGATTCGTTTCAGCGGTTCCGGCGGTCAGGGGATCATCACCGCGGCGGTCATCTATGCCGAAGCCGTGGCCGCGGTCCCGGGCAGTTATGTCTGTCAGACCCAGAGTTATGGACCCGAGGCCCGGGGAGGCAAGAGCAAGGCCGAGGTGGTGATCAGCGACGAACCCATCGACTATCCAAAACCCCTGCAGCTTGACCTGTTGCTGGCCATGAATCAGGCGGCCTGCGACGCCTATTTTTTCGATCTCAAGCCCAGCGGTCTGCTGGTGGTGGACAGTGACCTGGTGGAGCAGATTCCCACCAGCCGGGTGGTGGCCATACCCTTTACCGCCATTGCCAAGCAGGAGATCGGCAAGGCCCTGGTGGCCAATATGGTGGCCCTGGGCGCGGTCGGCAGACTCAGCAACCGCGTCCCCCTGTCTTCCCTGGAAGAGGCGCTTTTGTCCCGGGTGCCGCCGGGAACCGGGGAAATGAACAAAAAGGCCCTGCAGCGCGGCATTGAAGAGGCAGGGAAAATCAAACTTGAATCCTTACCCCGCTCTGTTATGTTAGACGAGGAGGAAGAGGTGTAAGGGAAAATCAACAGAAACAGGAAAGGGAAAGAGATATATGGCCCAGCGAAATTCAGCCAAACCCAGTCCGTTTGAAAAACGATATGTCGAGGAGTCCGCCAAGGCGGACACCACCACCCTCATGGAGCATCTCAACCTGCCGCCGGGGTTTATCGAATTTGTCGAAAAAAACAAACGGACCATCTGGATCGTCATCGCGATCCTCTGCTGTGTTACCGTGGCCTGGACCCTCTATGATTCCTATACGCAAAACCGCAGGAACAAGGCGGCAAGCGCTCTGACCCGGGCGCTCATGGCCGAACCCGATGCCAGGGAACAGGCCCTTGTCGGCGTGGCCGAAGAGTTCGGCGGTACCCCCGCAGCCCTGTGGAGCAAGATCGAACTGGCGCAGCTGGCCAAGGAAAAGGGGGATTACGCAAAGGCGATAAGCGTTTTTCTGGCGGTCAGGGAGAAGATTTCCGCAAAGAGTCCGCTGATGCCCCTGGTGGTTGCCGGACTGGCCGCTGCCAGTGAAAAGAGCGGCGACCAGGACAAGGCCCTGGCCTATTATGAAGAACTGGCCGCCCTTGAGGGCTTTGCTCCCACCGCTTCGCTGGAGATGGCCCGGATCTACGAGGAGCAGGGCAAGAAGGATAAGGCCATTGAGAAGTATGAACTCTTTTTGTCGGAAAGCGGTATGGAGGGGGAGAGCGCGCCCGGGGTCGATCCGACGGCGGAGTTTGTCCGCGCCCGGTTGAACAGGCTCAGGGAGTGAAAAAAGCCTAAACGCTTACAGCCGCAAGAGGCACACTGCAGCGCCGGGTTGCGAATCCTGTGTGTGATTACCGCCATGGAGATAATTTATCATCCCCGCAACATGACCTCCTGGTCAAACCGGATGATCAGAGCCGGTCGGCGGATAGCCCTGGTGCCGACCATGGGATATTTTCACGAAGGGCATGCCGGCCTCATGCGTCTTGCCGGTGAACATGCCGACCTGGTGGTGGTCAGTCTCTTTGTCAATCCCCTGCAGTTCGGGCCGGACGAGGACCTTGATCGCTACCCCCGTGATTTTACAAGGGACCGCCGCATAGCCGAGGAGCAGGGTGTCAGTGTGCTTTTTGCACCCCGGGACGGCTCCATGTATGATGCTGGTCACCAGACCACGGTGCAGGTCCATGGACTTACCAAAAACCTTTGCGGTGCCCATCGACCGGGTCACTTCACCGGTGTGACCACGGTGGTGGCCAAGCTCTTTCATCTCGTCAAACCCCATTGCGCCGTGTTCGGCGAAAAAGATTACCAACAGCTCGCCGTGATCAGGAAGATGACCGCAGATCTCAACTGGGATATCGAGATCATCGCCCACCCCCTGGTCCGGGAAGCCGACGGGCTGGCGCTTTCCTCCCGCAACAGATATCTGACCCCTGAGATGCGGAAATCGGCGTTGAGCCTATCCCGGGGAATCCGTCTTGCCAGAGAGCTTGTTGCCGGAGGAATACGGGAATCGGACAGGCTGCGGCAGGCAGTGCGTGAATCGATTCTTGCCCACCCGGACACCGCGATTGAGTATATCAGTTTCGTCGACAGAAACAGCCTCAGGGAAAAAGAGGTGGTTGACGCAGACACCCTGCTTGCCCTTGCCGTCAACATCGACGGTAAGGTGCGGCTCATCGACAACGCCATGCTATTTACCCGGAAGCGGTCCGCGGACGACAATCTCTTGCCGCAGTGAGCAAGCGGTGTCGCAGCCTGAGGCGCCTCCACTCCATCCATTGCCGGAGCTGAAAAGGAAAAAATGTTACACTCCATGCTCAAAGCCAAGATCCACCGGGCCAGGGTCACGGACTCGAACCTGGATTACGAAGGAAGTCTCTCCGTGGACCGCAATCTCCTGGCCGCGGCCGGTCTGGTTCCCTTTGAACGGATCAGTGTCTACAACATCAACAACGGTGAACGGTTTGAAACCTATATTATCGAAGGGGAACCGGGGGTGATCGGACTCAACGGTGCCGCAGCCCGCAAGGGTCTCACCGGTGATCTGATCATCATTGCCGCCTATGTGCTGGTGAGCGATGCGGAACTGGCGACCCACCGGCCGACGATTCTGCTCTTGGACGAGCATAACGGAATTACCAATCAACTTGACGAATGAGGTGTTATCGTGCCCGGATTCGAGATTTTCGGAGAAGAGGAAAAACAACAGATCGACCAGGTACTTGATACTGGCGTTCTCTTTCGTTATGAGTTCGACAAGGAGCGTAGGGGAATCTATAAGGTCAGGGAATTCGAGGAACGCTTTGCCGCCTATACCGGCGCCGGATTCGCCCAGGCCGTCACCTCGGGAACAGCGGCCCTCAAGGTGGCGCTGACCGCCATGGGAATCGGGGCCGGTGACGAGGTTATCACCCAGGGGTTCACCTTTGTGGCCACCTGGGAGGCGATTCTCGATACCGGTGCCGTTCCCGTGTTCACCGAGGTGGACAAGACCCTCAACATGGATCCTGCTGATCTTGCCGCAAAGATCACCACCCGGACCAGGGCGATTATCCCGGTGCACATGCTGGGGGCCCAGGCCCGTATCGCGGAGATCAAGGAGGTGGCCGACAGCCGCGGCATACCGGTTCTGGAGGATACCGCCCAGGCCGCCGGGGCCCGGCTGCAGGGCAAACACCTGGGGACCTTCGGGGCCTGCGGCACCTTTTCCTTTGATTCGGTCAAAACCATGACCACCGGAGAGGGGGGAATGATCATCACCGATGATGAGGAGTTGTGGCGTAATATGTCCGAGTATCATGATCACGGCCATGACCATGTCCCCAACCCCGGGGCCCGGGGCGGTGAAGGGCGACGCTTCATCGGCTTCAATTACCGGATGATGGAGATCCAGGGCGCCATCGGTCTTGCCCAGCTTGCCAAACTGGATGATATGATCACGGCCCAGAAGAAGAACAAGGCAGCTCTCCGGGAGGCGGTCGCGGCCATTCCCGGGGTGGAATTCCGCACCATCCTGGATGAAGAGGGTGATTCCGCCACCTTTCTCTGCTTCATGCTGCCTGATGCGGACCGGGCCGCGGCGGTCAATGAAGTTTTACGGGAAAACGGGGTGGGCGCCATCAATTTCGGGGAAAACACCTGGCATTTTTACCCCCGCTGGGAACACCTGGCCGCGGGAAAAACCCTGTGTGAAAACGGCTGGCCCTTTACCGACGGCAACAGGCGGCGCCTGGTGTACGATCCCCAGGCCCTGCCTCAATCCGCCCGGCTCATGGCCCGTACCCTTGTTTATCCCATTCCCGTCAGGCTGAGTGGCGAACGGCTCTCGCAGCTGCGGGAAGGATTGAAAAAGGCGGCCCGGGTGTAGAAAAACCGGGGAGATCGTTTTCCAGGGAATGGTCACCGGGCCGCGAGGTAGACATCAAACCGGGTGGAACGACCACGGTATTGGAACGAAGGAGGAAGGCCGCCCAGGCAGGGCGAGTGGCGGGACCGTTTGACCACCACGCGTAAGCGGCAAATTTGCAGGGCGGCTTCCAGCAGCCGGTCGGCGTCATCGTCATGGCCGATGAGATGCTGCAACATCAGGAGCTGTTTTTTCGACCTGGCTTTTTTCTTCCTGTGGGGAAACATGGGATCCAGGTAGATCACCTCCGGCCCTGTTTTCTCCCCTTGCATATTCTTCAGGTGATTCAGGGAATCCGCCTGAACCAGGGAAAGACGGGCAACAACATCCCGCACCGCGGGGATCCGGGCTGCCCGTTGCAGGCCGTCTGCGGTGAGGGCGGCGATGATCGGCGACCGCTCCATGAGCCGGACGCGACAGCCCCGGACGGCAAGCAGAAAGGCATCCCGTCCCAGGCCGCCGGTGGCGTCCAGGACGCTGGGCGCTGTTTTTCTTTTACCGATCACCGCCTTCAACAGCAGATCGTGACCCCCACGGATCCGCCGTGACTTTGAAACTCCCCTTCGATTGTGCACCGGCAGCCGTGAAAAATCCGCATACACGGCTCCCGTGAGCTGTGGATCGTTGATCTTGCGCAGTACCAGCCGCTCTCTCTCCAGGTGCAGGGCAAAGTCATGGGAGAGATAGGAGCGGCCGTTGGGAGGCAGGCAGAGAGGCAGGTCCAGGCGCGCGGCCAGATTCCCGGCGGCCTCTTCCAGGCATTTTTCGGCCGTGGTGACGCATACCGACGCGTTGTTTGCTCCCGGCGATTTTTTCTTCACGACATGAAAGAGATCTTTCCCCCGAAATACATGGATACAGGAACAACCAGATAATGGACCAGACAGCTCCCCGTGTGGTTGCCGTGATACCGGCCCGCTACCACTCGAATCGTTTTGAAGGCAAACCCCTTGCTCCGATTGCGGGCAAACCCATGATCCAGCACGTTGTCGAACGGGCCTGGGAGGTGAAGCTGCTCTCCCGGGTGGTGGTGGCAACCGATGATCAGCGTATTTTCGATCTGGTGCGCTCCTTTGGCGGCGAGGCGGTCATGACCCGTTCCGACCATGTTTCCGGTACGGATCGTCTGGCCGAGGCAGCAGAAAAACTGAACATATCCGAACAGGATGTGGTCGTCAATATCCAGGGGGATCAGCCCCTGTTTCCCGCCCGGGTGGTGGAACAGGTGGCCCGGCCCCTGCTCGATGATCCCGCCCTGCCCATGGCCACCCTCATCTACAAGATCGTCAGACCGGAAGAGGTGCATGATCCCAATCATGTGAAAACGGTTTTCGACCGCCAGGGCAGGGCGCTCTACTTTTCCAGGGCATCCATTCCTTTCCAGCGCAATCCCGGCGATGACAGTCCCACCTATTACAAACATCTGGGGTTCTACGCCTACCGCAAGGGATTTCTCCTCACCTTTGTCTCCCTGCCCGAAGGGGAGTGGGAGCGGTTCGAGAAACTGGAGCAGCTCAGGGCCCTGGAATACGGCTATGCCATCCAGGTGGTGCTCACCGAACATGACTCCATCGAGGTCGATACTCCGGAAGATGTGCGCCGGGTGGAACGGTTCCTGCTGAATAAAAACGACTGACCGGGGCGGTTGAAACCGTCTTTTTTCGGTTGGAAACTCTCTTGAACAGAAAAAAGGATGAATGTTATGCGAAAGAAAATCACGATTATCGGTGCCGGCAACGTGGGGGCCACCGCAGCGCACTGGGCAGCCGCCCGCAACCTGGGCGATATTGTCCTGCTGGATATCATGGAGGGGATTCCCCAGGGCAAGGCCCTGGATCTGTCCCAGTCCGGACCCCTGGATGGTTTTTCCGGCAGCGTCACCGGCACCAACTCCTATGGGGACAGCCGTGATTCCGATGTGGTGATCATCACCGCCGGACTTGCCCGTAAACCGGGAATGTCCAGGGATGATCTGCTGGCAAAAAATGTGGCCATTGTCAAAAACTGTGCCCGGGAGGCGATTTCCCATTCCCCGGATTGTTTTATGATCGTTGTCACCAATCCCATCGACGCCATGGTGCACACGGCCTTCAAGGTGACGGGTATTGACAGACGCAGGATCGTCGGCATGGCCGGCGTGCTCGATTCGGCCCGTTATCGGACCTTTCTGGCGGAGGAAATCGGGGTGGCGCCCCGGGATGTTACCGCCATGGTCATGGGTATCCACGGCGACAACATGCTGCCGCTTGCCCGTCTTGCCAGCGTTGCCGGTGTGCCGGTGACCCAATTGCTGCCGGAAGAGAAAATCGAGGAAATCATCACCCGCACCCAGCAGGGGGGTATCGAAATCGTCAATCACCTTAAGACCGGCAGTGCCTATTTCACTCCGGGGCTTGCCGCCGTGGAAATGGCCGAGGCCGTGCTCACCGATTCAAGGCGCGTCATGCCGTGCGCCGCCTACCTTGATGGTGAATTCGGTATTTCAGGCTGTTTTCTAGGCGTGCCCGTGGTGCTGGGTGCGTCGGGCATTGAGAAGATTCTGGAGTTTACCCTCATGGATAACGAGAAAGAAGCATTAAAGAAATCCGTCGAGGCGGTCGAAAAACAAATGGCAGCCACCGGAATCTGATATCAGGGCCTGGGCCTGTGGCGATTGTGGCGATTGTGACCGCAAGAAGAGATACACCGACAAACTGATACCGTAATTCCCATCCAGGAGCAAGAGCCGGTCCCGTGAAGGAACTCGAACGCCATTTGCAGAACTTGAAAAGCCGGTGTTTTTCACCACTGGATCTTCTGCAGCCCCGGCACAAGAATGCCGAGAAGCTGATAAGTCTCGTTCTCGAGGGCGTCCCCGAAACCCCCACCGATACGATCACCAAGCTTCTGGAAGAGCTGCGCGGCCGCCTGATCGACGTGGACACCTCGAAGGTCAACGTCGTGGTTTTCGGCGGCGGTACCGGTCTGTCCAACATCATCGGCGGTGACAGCAGAAGGCGAAACTGGGCCCAGGATCCGTTCACCGGGCTCAAGGAGATCTTTCCCAACACCGGTTCCGTGGTCTGTATCACCGATGACGGCGGCTCCACCGGCGAACTGCTCAAGGATGTGCCGTTGCCGGCCCTGGGGGACCTGCGCCATGTTCTGCTCTCCTCCATCCGCAAGCAGGCGCTGCTCTCCCGGTACGGGCTCACCGAGGCCGATGCCTTCTATATCACCGGTCAGCTGCATGCCCTTTTCAACTACCGCTTTATCTCCAGGCCGGAAAGTCCGCAACAGCTCCTGATTGACTGCAGTGTCGATCTGGATGAATTTCCCCTGGATCTCAAGGAGTACTGCGCCCAGCTCATTCGTCGTCTCTTTATGGATCGGCGCCTTACCCGCGTCTTTGATCGTCTGAACTGTCTGGGTAACCTGCTGCTGGCAAGTTCCATCTACGCCCACCTGGATGAATATCTCGATCCCATCGACCTGGTGGCCGGCCATCACATCGTCAGGACGGCGATCATCAAGGGACTGGCCAGGCTTGCCTATTTCATCGGCGCCAACACACGGGCGGTTTTACCCTGCACCACCACTGTTTCCCAGCTGCAGGTGCTCTACAGCAACGGAGTGCTGGTGACCAGCGAGGACAAGTCGGCCCGGGCCCGGCGCGGGTTTCCAGTCGATAGGGTCTTTGTGGAGTTTTCCCGCGAGCCCTATCTGCCGCCGGAAGTCGAGGAGCAGATCAGACGGGCGGATATCATCCTCTTTGCCCCCGGAAGCCTCTACACCTCCATTATCCCCATCCTTCAGGTACCGGGCCTGGCCACGGCGGTGCGCAAGAATAAGAGCGCTCTTAAGCTACTGGTAGCCAATCTCTGGATCCAGAAAGGCGAAACCGACGCGGCCCGCGACAATCCCGATCGCAAGTTCTACGTCTCGGACATGATCCGCGCCTATCACCGCACCATTCCCGGCGGGGTCCAGGATCTCTTTTCCCAGATTCTCTGTCTCAAGCTCACCGATATTCCCGGTAGCGTCCTCCAGAGTTACGCCCTTGAAGATAAGGAGCCCATTTTCCTGGATCGTAACAAGGTGCGGATCTGGGGTTTCGATACTGTTGAGGCGATGATCTATTCCCGCAACGCCCTGCGGTATCAGGGTGTGATCCAGCATGATCCGACTTCCCTGGCCCTGGCGGTCCGGACTCTCTGGCTTTTGAAGAAAAACAGCCTCATCAGGGGTAACCTCAGGCTTACGGGTCTGCCGGATCCCCCTGATTTTTCACCTGTGATCCGCAACGACGGCCAGATTCCCTGCGAACGTTACGACTGTATCCGCGCCTGTCTGCGATTTATGCGCATCCGCCAGATTGGTAAAATCGGCGGCCGCGAACAGGATATCCGGGAACCGGACAGGAGAAAGCTCATCGAGCGGGTGATCGAAATTATCTGGAGCCACCGCGATATCGCCCTTGAACACCTGGAATACATGAACGGCATCTTTCTGGTGGACCCCGTTTCCTGGAAGCGGTGCCAGGAGTGGGACAATGTCCTCTCCTTCTACGATCCGGACGACGGCTTCATCAAGATACGGCAAGATCTTATCCTTGACCCCAACCGTTTTGAAGTGGCCTTTCTGGTCGCTCTGGGCCAGTCGCTGCTGGGTAATTACGTGGCCGAGAAACAGATGGAACAGGTCACCGCCGGCGAGGAGGTGGTGGGCAGCCTTTTCAGGCTGACCATGCGTCCCGAACCCGACCGCCGCTGTTACTTTTCCGAGGATGAACTCAACTGCTACCTGGAACTGGCCAGGATGAAGCGTTCGGCCGCGGACCCGCTGCATTACACCCGTCTGATCAACGCCCAGGAGGGCTTTACGCCGCCTGGTTTGCTTTTCGGGCTCTTTTACGCCTGGTATCTTGATAACAGTTTTGTCGCCCACATCGAATACAAGATGTCCATTTTGCGCATGGTGGTTTCCGATCTGATTCCCGAGGAGATACGCATTACCAACCGCCGCAAGGAGATGGTGCGGTTTTTCCGTGAAAAGGTGTTCAATCACCGGGTACTGGAGGAAGATACCGTTGCGCCGGCCCCCGCCCTGCCCCGGGCTGTTTTGCGCTGCTCCGGAGAAAAAGATATGTGAGGGGCTTTTGGGGCCCGAAAAAAGAGGCATGGGATGATCGTCTTCAAGGAATATTTCAAAAAGAAGGAAGCAACGGCCCCGGAGCCGCAGGAAAGCGTCATGTTTTTCGACGATCAGTCCTGGTGGAACCTCACTTTTGATGCGGTGGGCGATCTGGTTTCCATTCACGATACCGACAAGCGATGCGTCAAGGCAAACCGCGCCGCCCGGAAATTTCTTCAACGAACCCGGGCCGAAATGCACGGCCGCACCTGTCACCGGCTTTTTGCCGGTTCCGACCGGCCCTGTCGCGGCTGTCCCGCGGGGTTAGCCGGTGAGGGGAAGTGGGGAGACAATGTGGAAATGGAGATGCGGCTGGGAGGCCATATCTTTCTGGTCTCCTGTTCTCCCATCATCACCGATGACCGGGTACGGGGCTTTGTCCGGGTCGCCAAGGATATCAACAGGCAGAAACTGTTGGAAAAGGAGTTGATCGAGGCCCGGAAAATGGAATCCATCGCCACCCTGGCCGGCGGCATCGGGCATGATTTCAATAATATTCTCGGTGCGATACTCGGTAACACCGATCTTTTGCTCTATCGCATCTCCGGCGCCGGTCGCAGTGCGCAGGAATCCGGGCTTGAATCGGTCATCACCGTGGAGGAGATCAGGGAACATCTGCAGGCGATCAGGATCGCCGGCAACCGTGCCAAGGGGCTGATCAACCAGATCCAGGCCTTCAGCCGCCGGACAAACAGCAGAAAGCTCGACATCGATATCACCCCGGTCATCAAAGAGACCCTCAAGCTGCTGCGCGCCTCGCTGCCCTCCACCATCGAGATCAGGAGCGATCTTGATGCCGGCGGCGGTCATATTCATGCCGATGCGACCCAGATTCAGCAGGTGGTCATGAATCTCTGCACCAACGGAGCCCAGGCAATGCAGGAAAAAGGCGGCCTGCTCACCGTGGAGTTGAAACCGGTGAGTGTCGGTGCCGATGGACGAGATGAAGGGGTGGCTTTGCAACCCGGTGATTACCTCAGGCTCTCCATCGGGGATACCGGCGTCGGCATGTCCGGGGAGGTCCGGAAACGTATTTTCGATCCCTTTTTCACAACCAGGGAACCGGGCAGCGGCCAGGGCATGGGACTTGCCGTCATCCACGGTATTGTCGACAACCACCAGGGCGTCATCGATGTCCGGTCTGAAGAGGGCCGGGGATCGCGCTTTACCATCTACTTTCCCAGGAAAGCTCCGGCGGCAGAAGAGGGGATGGACAGTCTCACCGGTATGGTCGGCGGCAACGAGACGATTCTCCTGGTCGATGATGAGGACGCCATCCTGAGTATGCGTAGCAAGATGTTGAAATATCTCGGCTACAATATTCTCACCGCCACCAATGGACTTGATGGATATGCCCTTTTCAGGAAACAGGTGCGGCAGATCGATCTTGTCATCACCGATAACACCATGCCGTTGATGACCGGCCTGCAGTTGAGTCGTGAAATCAGCAAAATCAGTGACGTGCCGATTATCTTCTGTTCCGGACTCGACAATGTGATCAGCGAGCGGGATGCCGCAGATGCCGGTATCCGCAGGGTGTTTCAAAAGCCGGTTTCCATTACCAGGCTGGCGCCGGCCATCCGCGAAGTTCTGAACACGTAACCATAATCCGCGTCCATGCGACCGCAGGTTGCCGACGCGGTTTTTATAGAAAAGGAAGCCATGCGAATTCTAGTCATTGATGATGATGATCAGATAAGGGAACTCCTGCGCCGGACCCTCGACTGGGCCGGATATACGGTGATTGAGGCCGTAAACGGCAAGGTTGCCATGCGGTTGCAGCGGCAGGAACCTGCCGACCTGGTAATCACCGATCTGATCATGCCGGAGCAGGAGGGTCTGGAAACCATCAGCAGTCTCAAACGGGAGTTTCCGGAAGTGAAGATCATTGCCGTTTCCGGCGGGGGACGGATCGGCCCGGAAACCTATCTGCCCACCGCAAAAGAGCTGGGGGCGGATCGGATTTTCACCAAACCCTTCAGTGTCCGTGAAATCGTCGAAACCGTAGAGGAGTTATTACGCCATGCAAAAGCGCAAGGTGCTGATTGTCGATAACAGCCCCGTTATTCTCAAACTCATTTCCTCGCTGGTCGAAAAGGAAAACTGTGATGTGGTCACGGCCGGGGACGGGCTTGCCGCTCTGGATGTTCTCAAGGAGTATCGACCGGATATCATTATCACCGATATGGTGATGCCGAAGATAAGCGGTGAAAAGCTCTGTCAGATCATCAGAAACACCCCGGAGTGGAAAGACATCTTTTTGATCGTCATTTCCGGTATCGCCCTGGAGGATGAAAACAGTATCCTCAGACTGGATGCCGATGTCTGCATCGCCAAAAGTTCGGCGGTCACCATGCGACAATCCATCCGGACGGCGCTGGAGCAATATGATCGGGGCGAGCGGAAATCCAAGGCCATTCACGGCATGGGCAACCTCTACTCCCGGGAGATAACCCGGGAACTGCTTTCCATCAAACACCATTACGATATCGTTTTCGAGAGCATGGACGAAGGAGTCGTCGAACTGGACAACCAGGGCCGCATCATCATGGCCAACCGGGCGGCGCTGCGTTTTCTCATGCAGCGGGACGAATCCCTGCTCTCCGATGATTTCAGGGAACACCTCTCGCTGCAGTGCCGGATCAAGATCAGTGACTGGCTGGACAACATGGACCTGGATGATCTCCAGCCGCTGGTGTTCGACTACGATTCCCCCATCATGCTTTTCGGCAGGCAGATTACCCTGAGTTTGACACCGGTGCGCGAAAATGATTCCTTTTTCATCGTCGGTATCATGCAGGATGTCAGCGCCCGCAAGGAGGCGGAGGAAAGGCAGCGTCGACTGGAACAGCAACTTCACCAGGTGGAGAAACTGGATGCCATGAGCGTGATGGCCGGCGGTATTGCCCACGATTTCAACAACCTCCTGGCTATTCTGCACGGATATCTCGAGCTGGCGAAACTGGAGGCCGGGCCGGACGGTCGCAGCGGTGATTCCCTGGACAAGGCCTATAATGCCCTGGAAAAAACCATGCAACTGGTTACCAAGTTCAACTCCCTGTCCGACGGCTACCAACCCAGCAAAACCGCGCTTTCCATTGATCAGCTGCTCGATGAGATGCTGGAATATGAACTGAAGGACAGCGATATCGCCTTTGACGTCACCTCCTGTTCCGATCTCTGGGAGGTGGATGCCGATGATCAGCAGCTCGGGCTGGTTCTGGGCAACGTCATCCAGAATGCCCGCGATGCCATGGATAACAGCGGCATGCTCCGGGTTGCCCTTGACAATGTCGAGGGAGAAAAGGAGCGGCGCCGGGTGAAGCACCCCATTCCGGACGGCAAGTTCATCCGTATCGCGGTCAGCGATTCCGGACCCGGCATTGCCACCGAGGTGCTGGAGCGGATTTTCGATCCCTACTTTTCCACCAAACAGAAGGGATCGCAAAAGGGAATGGGGCTGGGGATGACCATTGTCTACTCCATTGTCAGGAAGCATGGAGGTTACGTCTGGATAGACTCTTCCCGCAACTCCGGTTCCACCGTCTATCTCTACCTGCCGGCAAAACTGGAAAAGGGCGAGAGACCGGAGCGCGAATTCGCCGGAAAGTCCCGCCTGAGCTGGTTTGTTTCCTGAGAAAGGTTAACCGGCGGTCCAACCTGGACATCCCGCCGCACCGGGTTCAGGCCCGGCGGGACCGCGGGCCTTTGCCCCCTTATTCCCTTGACTTTGGAGAGTGAGGTCTTATTGTTTTTTTAAGCGGGAAGGTACCTGATCCGGATCCTGCTGGCTTATCCGTTCCTGGTCGTGGTTATCTATCGTCGGCCGGCTTTTTCCCCGCTGCACTTCCTTTCCTCACCTCTATTTCCTCAACAGCCGGCCGACCCTGGCTGATATTGAAAAACCTTTTTTATAACAGCGGTTCCGTCTCTTATCGCATGGAGCAAAGAGGGGTAGTTGCTCACAGGCTCCCTGTCTTTTCATCTATATTTCAACCTCTCCCGGTGGGGAGAGAGCGGCCGGAAGAGATCGTTAAGTCGGTAAAGCCCGTGAAAATCGATAAATCACGGGTCAATAAAAGAAAGGAAGAGCCTGTGAGCGGATACTGACAAAGAGGAGGGGATATCATGTATCAGCTGAGATGTTTTTTTGTTGTTGTCGTTTTGTTGCTGGGAGTTCAGTCCGCCGTTTCCGCTCGTCCTTTCATGACCGCCGAACTGGAGGGCCAATGGTATGTTTTTTCCACCGAAGTCAACATGGCTGCGCAGACCATGGGCTGGACCTATGGGGAATTCGAAATGAACGGCAACGGCGAGGTCCTCTCCGGCAATCATACCGATGCCCAGGGCAACGTCTCCACCTTCAGCGGCGGGCGGATGACCCTGGATCAGCGGGGAGTCGCCCGGGGAGTCATCAATATGGAGATGCCGGATACGACCAAAGCCGTTATGACCGCAGTGCACGGAAAGATAGACCATACCGGTACCACCGGCGCCTATATCGGCATGACGGCAACCGAAGCCGCCCCGGAAATACCCGTGGCGCTCTGCCTCACCAATACGTTCAAGGCGGGGGGCAGCTTCACGCAGGCGGATCTCCAGGGAGAGTGGCACGCCATGAGCACCGTCATGGATGTGGCGGGAGGAGTTTTCTGGATCCACGGCACCTTCACGGTGGATGGTGCGGGCAATGTCAGCGCTGCACCCGATTCCTATCACAACCCTTTGGGGAAACCCGCCACCGTCACCGGCGGATTCCTGAATCTGGATGCCGAGGGCCGTCTCATCGGAGCGATCGGATTCACATTTGAAGATCCGGATACTCCCGGCAACAACATCTCCATTAACAGTCAGCTGGTGGCCGGGAAGATGGATGAGGAAAAGAGCAGCGCCGCCTATGTGGCCCGTGACCTGGATACCGATGCACCCAATAATCTGCGATATCTCGAAGTTGTTTATCTGGCCAAAGCGGGCGGCGACTTCACCGCCGCCGACAATGTGGGTAACTGGATGGGATACGTTCTCACCATCGAAACGGCGACCCGGGAGGTGTTTCCCATGCGGGGAGAATTTTACATCGATGCGGAGGGCAATACCGGTGGTGCCTGGATATCCCCGGACGGCACGGTGAGCAGAATCACCGGCGGCACTACTCAGATCGATGAAAATGGTGTTTCCACCGGGACCATGCCGTTGAGTACCGGGGAAACAATAACGATTGTCAAAGGCAAGATGGATATGGGGAAAACCCGGGGAATGGCCGTCTCCCTTTCCGATAACAACATGATGCTGGTGGGATTAAACTTCAAGGACACCTACAGGTTTCCCTGGCCCGCCTTTCTGCCGGGGATCATCGGTGGTGGTCGTTGAGGACCGGTGGAACCCCCGGTTTCCCGAATAAACTGCCAGAGTCCCACGGCACCGGCATGGGAGCAGGCAGTGGGCACAAAACCGCTTTCGATGAGGGCAAGATAGGCGAGCTCCGTGGGGAGCTCCGCCGCTGCCAGCTGTTCCCGGATCATGTCCAGGTAACGCCCGGAACGGGCCAGAGCCCGGGCAAAAAATTTTCTTTTTCTGGTCTGGAACCAGGAGAGGTAAAAGTCCACCTGTTTGTTTCTCACCAGGGGAAAGCCGGAGGGCCGTCCCCCGTTGTTGCCATCCTCTTCCGGCAGAAGACATCTTTCCTCCCATTCCCCCAATTTCCCGAGATCGGCCAGCTCCTCCCGTCGCAGTTCTTCTCCCTGAGGGGTTTCACAGGGCCCGGAATCGATATCGTAGCCGCTGCTTTCGTCGGCCTCTTCCCTCCAGGTACCGCCTTCATCCCTTTCCAAAAGAGTTGTGGGCAGGGGGGCGCAGGCGGAGAGAAAGAGAAAAAGGCCAAGCAGGAGTAGATGGGTCCGTTTCATTTCCGTCCTCTTCCGTAACCATTCACAGGAATCGCAACCCGGCGGTATAGCGTATCTCTTTGCAACGAGCCTCTGGTGGCGATGGGAGTGTTGCAAGATCAGAACCCGGGATCTCCCCTTGTGCTCCAACTTCCGTTCGTCACCATGGCCGCAAACCCGCGGCGCCATGGATATTGACGGATTTCCGTCATCGCAGGGCGGCCGGATTTTTTCTCCGGTTCCGTCGGTCCCGGATTTCAATGCTGAAAAAACGTGGTTGATTTTTCGAAAAGATGGAAAGCAAGAAAAAAATTCGGGAAAGAGGAATTGTGGGCCGGCAGGATATTTGCCTAGTAATATGTTGGAATCAAAAGAATTATTTTCAAGATCGTTTGAAAAGGTTCGGGAGCGACCGGGAAAGAGTGCTTTTTTCTTTGGTTTTTCCACCCATAGTACGATACGTTGGCAGGATGACTTGCCGCAGGTGAAGTCATTTTCCGGCGTAGCCGCGACATATTCAGCATAACCAGGGAGTTGGCAGCTACCGTGAGAACGAAATTTTCTTCCATCAATCTGCTCCTCGAACTGGCCAAACCGGAAAACAGCGGTTTGCTGGCGGAATTTACCGATGTGCGTTACCCCAAGGGAAATCTTCTCTTCTGGCCGGGAAGTGCAACGGAACGCGATGAAAGGGATCTGGTCTTCGTGGTCAAGCAGGGGCGCATACGTCTCTATCTTGCCGTCGAGGACAAGGAGTTTTCACTGGCCATTCTCGAGCCCGGTGATATCTACGCCACCCATACCCGGGCCCATGTGGAGACCCTGGAGGAGGTCACCCTGATGGTCATGCCCACCGACAGGCTGCATGCCTACATGATAAGCCATCCCGCTCTTTCCAGGACCATCATCTCCATTCTCGGCAAGTTGCTCAGTCAGTCGTTTTCCATCATCGACAGTCTGGTGTTCAAGGATATCAAGCAACGGCTGATCGATTTTTTTATTTACGAGGCCACTCATCACGGCATCCGACGTCCGGACGGAATTCTCCTCACCCTGGAGCTGACCACCACCCAGCTGGCCGCCATTGTCGGCGCATCCCGGCAGACGGTATCGACGATCCTCGGCACCATGCTGAAAGAGGATGTGTTGAGAAAAAACGGTCGTCACGTCTATCTCATCGCCAATATCGACCTGCTGCGCAATTTCGCCCACACCTGAGAGGTTGGGCATTTTTCCTATCCTCCCGGATTCCCCTTTCTCTCTTGTTTTTCAAAAAAAAGTCGGCCAGTGTCGGCAAGCTGACAGTATGATCCGCTTCCCGGTGGTATTCTCTTTTTATCCTCGGACGAGGAAGGAGAGGAAACGCAAGAAGAAGAGACAACACGGGAGGAAACGACATGGCCAAAGAAAAAAGGAAGATCGAAGACATGAGCATTTGGGAGGATGCCGGACAGATGCTGCGCAAGGCTGAAGAGGAGGGAATCGAGACCGTGTGGAAGCGATTGGAGAAGCAGAGTCCCCACTGTCAGTTCGGTGAAAGGGGGATCTGCTGCCGTAACTGCACCATGGGCCCCTGCCGCATCGGCAAGAAGGCCGAATTGGGTGTCTGCGGCGCAGACGCCGATGTGATCGTCGCCAGAAATTTCGGCCGCTTCCTGGCCGGCGGCGGTGCCAGCCACTCAGACCACGGTCGGGACTGTCTTGAGGCCTTTCATGCCGTTGCCCACGGCGAAACCACGGACTACCGGATCAGGGACGAGGCCAAGATGATCGGTATTGCGGCGGAGCTGGGAATCAAGGTGGAAGGCCGGGAGATGCTTGAGGTGGCCGGGGAGCTGGCGGATGAACTTTTCGAGAGTTTCGGTACCAGGCGGAACCGGGTCGCCTTTGTCGGCCGGGTTCCGGAGAAACAGCGGCGGAACTGGGAGAGGCTCGGTATCATGCCGCGCGGGATCGATCGGGAGATCACCGAGATGATGCACCGCACCCACATGGGGTGTGACAACGATGCCGCCAACACCTTGCTCCACGGCGCCCGCCTCTCGCTGGCGGACGGCTGGGCGGGTTCCATGATCGCAACCGAGATCTCGGATATCCTCTTCGGCACGCCTGTACCGCGGCGGACCCGGGTCAATCTCGGCGTTCTCAGGAAGGATATGGTCAACATCCTGGTGCACGGTCATAATCCCGTGGTTTCGGAACAGATCCTCGAAGCGGTCAACGATGAGGAACTCGTTGAACTTGCCAGGGAAAAGGGTGCGGCCGGTATCAATCTGGCGGGGCTCTGCTGCACCGGCAACGAGCTGATGATGCGGCGGGGAATTCCCATGGCCGGGAACCATCTGATGACGGAGCTTGCCATAGTCACCGGTGCCGTGGAATTGATCGTTGTCGATTACCAGTGCATCATGCCGAGCCTGGTGCAGATCGGCAACTGTTACCATACCAGACTGGTGACCACGGCGGACAAGGCCCGTTTCGCCGGCGCCGAGCATGTGAAATTCGCCATGGACAACGGGGCCGCCCAGGCCCGCCGGGTGGTGCGCATGGCCGTGGAACGCTATCCCCTGCGCCATCAGGACCGGGTGAAGATTCCCGGTGAACCGGTGGAAATGGTCACCGGTTTTTCCAACGAGGCCCTGCTGGAGGCCCTGGGCGGCACCCTGACCCCGCTGATCGATGCCGTCAAGGCCGGCAGCATCCGGGGAGTGGCGGCCATCGTCGGTTGCAACAATCCCAAATACAAACATGACTACTGCAATCTCAACCTTGCCAGGGAGCTGATCAAAAGAGATATACTCGTCCTGGTTACCGGCTGTGTCACCGTGGCCGCGGGCAAGGCAGGGCTGTTGGTTCCCGAGGCCGTTGACCAGGCCGGCGAGGGGTTGCGCCGGATTTGCGGCGCCCTGGCCATCCCGCCGGTTATACACATGGGAAGCTGTGTGGACAATGCCAGGATTCTGCAACTGGCTGCCCTGCTGGCCAATGAACTCGGGGTTTCCATCGCCGATCTGCCCCTGGCCGCTTCGGCCCCGGAATGGTATTCGGAAAAGGCGGCCACCATCGGCACCTATGCCGTGGCTTCGGGTATCTATACCCATCTTGGCCATCCGCCGAATATCAGCGGATCCAGGCTGGTGACCGAGCTGGTTCTGGGAGGGTTGGATGAACTGGTGGGGGCCTGTTTCGTGGTGGAGCCGGACCCCTTCAAGGCCGCCCGGCTCATCGACCGGCGCATCAGCAGCAAGCGGCAGGGCCTGGGGCTCTCCGCCTGATTCAGGCTCCCGGGAGCAGGCTCAGGGTGAGTGGTCACAGGCACCGCATCTTCACTGAATCTTTCCCGGCCGACTCTCCGGGAGGCGGTGTTTACGTGGAAGCACGCTTTTCAAGGGACAGGTTGCCTCCTCGCTATCCTCGTGGACGCGGGGCCAGATCACTTCCATTGCCGCAGCCAGGGTGGGGAAGATGTGATCTTCACCGATCTTCTCCAGCAGGCCGGAACGGCGCATCATCTCGACGATCACCACCTTGAGTCCGCTGAAGCAGACCTGGTAGCCCGCTGCCTGCAGTCGTTCAACCAGCAGGGTCAGGGCGTGTTCGCCCGAGGTGTCGATTTCGTTGATGCCGTTGCACTTGAAATGGATGATCTTCAGTTCCGGCAGGCTGCGGACGATTTTCAGCACCTCCTCTTCCAGGTAGCTGATGTTGCCGTAAAAGAGCGGTCCGTCAAACCTGATGACGGCGATATAGCGGCACTGTCTGAGGTCGAAGAGTCTGGTGTTCCTGTAATGGCCGTCCTCCCAGAGGGAGAGCTCGGCGATGGTGGGGCGCATCTTGCGATAGAAGAAGACGGCGGCGGACAAAAGCACGCCCACCAGGATCCCCCGGTCCAGGTGGGGGGCGAAAAAAAGCGTTGTCCCAAAGGTGATGAGGCTGATGACGCCGTCGGCCCGGTTGACGATAAAGGCGTGCCTGATGTCGTTGACGTTCACCAGGCCGATGACCGCGGTTATGATAATGGCGGCCAGGACCGATTGCGGCAGATGATAGAGCAGCGGCGTGCAGAAGAGCAGGGCAACGATCACGGTCAGGCTGGTGAACACGGAGGAGAGTCCGGTCCTGGCGCCTGCCTGGAAGTTGACGGCCGAGCGGGAAAAGGAGCCCGAGGTGGGATAGGCGCCGCTGAACGAGCCGGCGATATTGCCGAGACCCTGGCCCATGAGTTCCCGGCTGGGATCAAGCCGGTAGCCGCTTTTGGCCGCCATATCCTTGGCAATGGAAATGGCCTCCATGAACCCGAGGATGGAGATGACGATCGCCGGCAGGAGCAGCCTGCCCATCACCGTCAGGTCGAACCGGGGCATACCCATCCGGGGAAGGCCGCGGGGAACGCCGCCTACCACCTCGCCGCCGCCCACCAGCAGAATTTTTTCGGGAACCAGGGTCTCGTTGCCGATATGGATGCGCCAGATGTTTTTTTCCGCCCGCTCTGATCGGGGCACATCCCCCTGCAGGTGGTAAACAAGTGAGCCGTCCGTTTTACGGACGGAGACCAGGTGCAGGGATCGCAGTTTTTTTCTGATGAGGGTGGCGCGTTTTTTTTCTTCGGCCAGGTAGCGGTCAAGTACACCCGCCAGCAGATGCAGCTCCAGGACCTTTTCCGGAGGAGTTGTGACAATGCCTGGGCGGGATCCTTCCTTTTTCAGCTCTTCCAGTTGAACATCGGTGTTCCGGTGGCAGGCGGAACAGATGGTACTGACCCGATCTTTTTCGTTTTTTTTCAGAAAAGACGGTTTGTTTCCGCCCAAGAGGGCCGTGGCCGAAACGGTCTGAAGGATATGGTCCAGGTTGGAGTTGAGCTCGTCGATGGTCTCGACCAGTCCCGCAATCTCGATTTCCCGAACCGAGACATAGCGATTGTTCTCGAAACCGGTGAGCCATGAGATTGTCGTTGTCAGGGCAACGGCAAAGAGCACGCACGGCAGGCCGGGTTTCTGTTTTTTGCAGCCGATCATGATGACGAAGGCCAGCAACCCCATGAAAAATGAGGGCCAGTGGGTGAAGTGCAGGGCGGCGTTGTAAACCCGTTGCATGGTTTCGTAATAGTGCTCGGCCTTGTCCACATGGATGCCGAAGAGTTTGGAGAGCTGGCTGGAGGCGATGATGAGCGCCGCTGCATTGATGAAGCCGGTGACCACCGGATGGGAGAGGAGGTTGACGACGACGCCCAGGCGCAAAATCCCCAGCAGAAACTGGAAAAGACCGACGCAGAACGACAGAAGCACCGCATAGGCGATATAGGCCTCGCTGCCGGGAACGGCCAGCGGTTCCAGGGCGGCGGCCGTCATCATGGAGACCACCGCCACCGGCCCGGTGGCGAGCCTTCTGCTGGAGCCGAACAGGGCCGCGACCATGGGCGGCAGAAAGGAGGCATACAACCCGTAATGGGGGGGAAGGCCGGCGAGCTGGGCATAGGCCATGGACTGGGGAATCAGCACCAGGGCCACGGTGATACCGGCGATGAGATCATGCCTCAGACTGTCCCCTGAATAATTTTTGAACCAGGAGAGGAAGGGAAAGAGGATAAAGGGCAGTGATTTCGTTGTCATGGCGGTGTTGTCCGGATGATTGCGGTTCTCCCCGGCGCGGGAAAGCCTACTTTACCTGGAATGGGGCCGAAAAGCCAGGCGGCTGATAAATTTCACCTGGGTGATTACCGCCGTTCATGCTATAGATGGATGGAGCCGGTCACGGGCTTTCTCATCCCGGAGACCGGTAAGGATGGGGCCGCTGCCTGGTAACGGCTGCAGCTGATATAATCGTAAGCCCTCACGGCCACCGCATCTTTACTGAATCTCTCGAGCCCGCGCAGATAGGCTGCTGCGGGCGGGAAAGATTCAGCAAATCTCCACCGGCGGTGTGCGCTTAGAGCTGAGGGGCGCATTATACCGGCGGGTTGCGAATCCTGAGAACGGTTACGGTAAAACCAGGTGCGATTGTGGAAGAAAAGGCTACCCGGGAGGAACCATATGTCCGTACCTATGAGATTCGATCGTCTGGAGATGGCCGGTGCCCTGGGTGATATCGGCACGCTGCTGCCCATTGCCGTGGCCATGGTGCTGGTCAACGGCATGAATCCCCTGGGCCTCTTTTTTACGGTTGGGCTTTTTTTTATCGCCTCAGGTCTTTTTTTCAGGGTCACCGTGCCGGTGCAACCCATGAAGGTGATCGGCGCCTATGCCATCGCCACCTCCATGACCGGATCCCAGGTGATGGCCTCGACGCTGCTCATGGGCGTTTTTCTCATGCTCATCGCCCTGACCGGCGCCATCGACCAAATCAAGAAATATACTCCGCACGCGGTGATCAGGGGGGTGCAGCTCTCCACCGGCGCGCTGCTGATTGCCGGGGGGATCAGGTTCATCATCGGCACCTCGGCCTTTCAGCAACTGCACCACAGTGCGGAGCCCTATCTGGCGGTCCAATCCCTGGGACCGCTCCCCATCGGCATCGTCATCGGTATTGCCGGCAGTCTGGTGACGCTGCTTTTGCTGGAGAACAGGAAATATCCTGCCGGACTGGTGATGGTGATCGGCGGCATGATCGCCGGATTTCTCCTGGGCGCCCGGCCCGGACTCACCGGCGCCGTGGGGCTTCACCTGCCGCAATTCCTTCCGGTGGAACCGCCGGGCAGGGTAGATTTCACCTTTGCCCTCTTTGCCCTGGTGCTGCCGCAGCTGCCCATGACCCTGGGCAATGCCGTACTTGCCTATACCGATCTGTCCGGCAATTACTTTGGCGAGCAGTCCGCCAGGGTGACCAACCGCAATGTCTGTCTCAGCATGGCCCTGGCCAATTTTTTCAGCTTCTGCCTCGGCGGCATGCCCCTCTGCCACGGGGCCGGAGGGCTGGCGGCCCATTACCGTTTCGGGGCCCGTACCGCCGGATCCAATCTCATCATCGGCTCCATCTTCCTGCTGCTCTCCCTGCTGTTGGGTGAGCATATCATCGGTGTTTTCAGGCTGTTGCCCCTGGCAATTCTCGGCATCCTCCTGGTTTTCGCCGGCAGCCAGCTGACCCTGACCATCATGGATCTCGAAGGGCGCAAGGAATACTTCGTCGCCACCGTCATCCTCGGCATAACTCTGGCCACCAGCCTGGCCATCGGCTTCACCGCCGGCCTGCTCGTCGCCTGGCTCCTCAGGTGGGAAAAACTGTCGGTCTGATATCTTTTATCAAGACAGTAATACTTCAATTGGAGATTGTAAATTCAGGTGTCGAGGATCAGTTCAGCAGAGACCGGCTCTACGGCGACACGGAGGGGAAGGATGCGAGATAAACATTTGTATTACGGACGAGATAAATATGACGAGGAGCCCTTCTTCTCCGCTTGATGAATGGTGAGATTAATAAGACTTGCATGCACTTCAGGAGAAGCCAATGATAAGAGAATTGATTATTTCACATTTCCGCAGTTTCGGTCCTGAGATTCACATCAGGCCGGGGGGGCTGACCATCCTTGTCGGCCCCAACGGATCGGGGAAATCCAACCTGCTGGATGTCCTTTCCTTTGTGCGGGATAGCGTAATACAAGGGCTTCCAGCGGCCATAACCCATCGAAACGGGATTGACGGGGTTCGACGGCGAAGCCATGGCCGCCCCTTTGATGTTCATATAGAGTTGGACATTGCGCTGGAGAATGGTGCGGCCCGGTATATGTTTGTCATCACCGGCGACCGACTTGGTGAGTACAGGGTGAAGTCCGAGACCGCCAGTGTCACCATCAAAGGGAAGATAAACCGTTTTGAACGGAAAGAAAATGCATGGGAAGGGCCGGAAGGAATCGCGCCCCGTATGGATGAACAATCCCTTGCCTTGACCGCTCTGGGCGGCACTGAACAGTTCAAGCCGTTGGTGGATTATCTGTCTGGCATTACGGTGTACTCAGTTTTTCCGGATGCCCTGCGTGTGCCCCAGCGTTTTGATCCGGTTCGCCCCATGAGATCCCATGGGGAAAACTGGGTATCGATTTTACGGGAGTTGGTCAAAGACGAACAGGCAAAAAAGGATCTGATAGCCGGACTGAATCAACTGACAGGTGATATCGAAGATGTACGGGTGACAAGCGCTGCTGGCCATCTGATAGCGCAATTCAAACAACAAATTGCCGCCAAAAAAGGAAAACGATGGTTTGATGCCGCGCAGCAATCGGATGGAACACTCCGGGTTGCGGGGCTTGTCACCGCTCTGTTGCAAAAACCGTATTTACCGGTCATCGGCATCGAGGAACCTGAACTGACTGTCCATCCCGGCGCTCTGCCCATGCTCTATGATTATTTGCACCAGGCCAGCGAAGTATCTCAAATTTTTGTAACGACCCACAGCCCGGTCATTCTCGATGTTGTTGACTGTGACCGTGATGTTATCATGGTGGTCAATCGGATCAACGGCAAAACCGATGTCAGGCAGGTCACGGAAACTCACCTCGGCCCAGTTCGCAAAAGCCTGTTGCGTCTTGGAGAACTCTTTGTTTCCGGAGACCTGCAACTTTCACTGTTTGATGAAAACGGGGAGGAGTAAAACTTGTCCCCGAAAAAAGGCTATATCCTCGTGGAGGGACACGGGGAGGTAAAGGCCGCACATAATCTCATCAGCCGCTTGAGCCATGAACTGGATCTGTATCCGCCTTGGCATATTCCGCGACGCTGGCCGAATCTTCACCTGTGGGAAGCAAAAACATCCGGCGGTGTGAAAGCCGGGGCTGAATTTGTCCGTACTAAACCTGATGCCGGTGCGTTGCTTATCCTGCGGGATGAGGATGATAACTGCCCTAAAGAACTGGCGCCACTTATTGCGGGGCATCTCCGCACACTCAACCTGCCTTTTCCAGTGGTATATGTCCTTCTGCATCCGGAATATGAGGTACTGTTTCTGCCCTGCCTGGAACGAATGGATTTTCCACCATGGGACAGAGCGTCATGGGAAGCTCGACGCGGAATCAAGGAATGGTTATCCGGACAACTGCCGAAAGGACGGGCATATAAACCAACAGTTGATCAGCTTCCCATGACCAGGCAGATAGAATTTCAGGCGTTGCGTAAAGCAGAAGTTCCTTGTTTTGGTTCGCTTGAACGTGCTCTTCTCTTCATCAGGGACAATTTTGATACTCCCGGGTCTGTGTACCCATGATTGTCTACACTGCAAACACCATGCTGCACCGAATGGAGGCAGTGGAACATATCGGTTCCGGCATCAAACGCATCCGTAATCTCTGCCGAGAATACGATGTGGATGAACCGGGTATCGAGGTTGCTGAACACTGGTTTACCATGCGTTTCCCAAGGCCGTGGGAACAAAATCTGCAGTATCAAGGGAACAGGGCCAGAAGACGGTTTCCGGGCATCTCAACAAGATTATTCGAGAACTTCTTACCGATGGATATGTAGAATTTTCCCTGCCTGATAACCCTGCCAGCAGGCTGCAGAAATATCGTATCACGCCCAAGGGGAAGGCATTACTGAAACCAGGGAAAATTTTTTATAGGCTCAGAAAACAGAAAAAGTTTATTCGGTATTTGAAAAATCTGGGGATAGAGCAAGCTTCTCGATCCGGCGAAAACAGCGCATGAACTTCGCTTGCATCTGAAGGCACCCGGAGGCATCAAGTTTCCCTGTCCCAGGTGCGGTCATATGTGCAAAGCCATTGATGAGAAAGGAAATTATTAGAGAATAGTTACAATGAATGAACGCGACATCATCGGCATGATTGCCGGGGTTGCCGCTGCCGGCGGGCAGGGAGGCGGCGGGCTGCTCAAGGGGATCGGGGATGACTGTGCCGTGGTGGCCGGGGATGAGGGACGGGTGTGGCTCTACAGCGTCGATACCCTGGTGGAGGCGGTGCATTTTGACTGTGGTTTCCATCCTCCGGAGAAACTCGGGCGCAAGGCCGTTTCCGTTAATGTAAGCGATATTGCGGCCATGGGGGGACGGCCCTGCTATCTCCTGCTCTCGCTGGGATTGCCGGAGGGATTTTCACAATCATGGTTGGAGGGATTTACCGCCGGCTTCGGGTCTGCCTGCCGGGAGTACGGCTGCCTGCTCATGGGCGGGGACACGGTCAGGAGCCGGGAGATCACGATAACGGTGACGGTGGTGGGTGAGATGGCCGCCAGGCAGGTGCTTTACCGCAGCGCCGCCCGACCGGGAGACACTATCTGGGTCAGCGGTGGGCTGGGAAGGGCCGCCGCCGGTCTTGCCCTTTTAAAGCACCGGTCGGCAAAGTCTCCGCCCATGGATGAGGAGCTGGAAGGGCTCATGGAGGCCCATCTGGATCCGGTCGCCCGGGTGGGGCTTGGTCAACTGTTGGCCGCCAGCGGACTGGTGCATGCCATGATGGATATTTCCGACGGGCCGGCAACCGATCTTGCCCATATCTGCAGGCAAAGCGGTGTGGGGGCGCTTCTGGAGGCCGAACTGCTGCCGGTTTCCCCGGCACTTTCCAGGGCTGCGGCCCTGTTGGGGCTTGATCTTCCCGGACTTATGCTCAGCGGCGGTGAGGATTTTGAGCTGCTCTTTACCGCTGCCGCCTCCGACTCCCGCTCCCTGCAAAGGTTGACGGCCGGGGCCGGATATACTATTCAGCGGATAGGCCGCATCGTCACCGGTGATCGCGTCCACCTGGTCTCCGCTGCCTCCGATCGGCGGCAAGAACGGCTCATGGACATCACCGACCAGGGGTATGATCACTTTCGTACCCGTCAGCGTTGATACCCGCCGTCGTAACCGCTCAATGAATATCAATGGTATTTCGTCATATGGCACAAATTTTATATAACATTATCAAATCAACACCATATGATGAAAAGCCGAAATACTTCGAGCATGATTATCGGATACCAGGATGATGGGAGAATGATTCGGCTTTAGCGAAAAAATGGTAGAATTCAGTGATCATATCATCTATGTGGACGAATCGGGAGATCATGGACTTACCTCCATTGATCCCGGTTATCCTGTTTTTGTCCTGGCGTTTTGCATTTTCAAGAAACAGGACTATGCCCAGTACGTGACACCGGCCCTCCAGCTTTTCAAGTTCAAGCATTTCGGCCATGATATGGTCGTGCTGCATGAACGGGAAATACGAAAAGATAAAGGTGTATTCAGGTTTTTGAATACCAAAGCCAGGAAAGACGCTTTTTTTGAAGATCTCAATGCCATTGTCCGGGATGCTCCATTCACCTTGATCGCCTCTGTGATCAGAAAAGATGCTTTGAATCATCAGTATGACCATCCCGGGAACCCATACCACCTGGCCATGGCCTTTGGCCTGGAACGGGCGTATAAGTTTCTACAGGGTAAGGGACAGGCGGAGAAAAGAACTCATGTTGTCTTTGAAAAACGTGGCAGCCGGGAGGATAATGATCTGGAGCTTGAGTTTCGGCGGGTGTGTGATGGAGCCAACCGGTTTGGCCATCACCTTCCTTTTGACATTGTTTTTGCCAGCAAAAAAATAAATTCCGGAGGATTACAGTTTGCCGATCTGGTGGCCAGGCCGGTGGGATTGTCGGTGTTACGGCCAGGCCAGGAGAATCGGGCATTCAATGTTTTGAAAGAGAAATTTTACTGTGACAGACAGGGAAATTGGGATGGATGGGGTCTGAAGTGCTTCCCTTAAAAAACAAAAAGCCGCGATAATCACCGCGACTTCCTGCCGACCGGGAATCCCCAATCCTTAGATATATATTGGGCTTTCTGATGCCATCTGTCAAGCTTTTTTGATGGCGGAAAAATCACTGATTTGCCGGACTGGCTTAGCGGCGGCATTTTTAGGTCCTGCTGCCGCCGGCGGAGAACAAAGTTGTCATTATCTGTCTTTTCCGCCCTCTTAACCGGCCGCAGATTATTCTCCATTCAAGTTTCTGAGTTGCTGATTGTACACTTGGAATTTCAATATGCCTTTGACGTATACCGGTGAGGGAATAAGGGATAACTCCTCGAAGGGGGTATGATCAAGCGAGACCTTGCGAGACCTGTCAGCGCTGATACCCGCCGTCGTAACCGCTCAATGAATATCAACCTGCTCTTCAAACACTGGAGCTATCGGCTCTTCACTCCCGGTACGGTTTTGCGCGAAAAGTATGAGGCCTTCAAGGAGCTGCTGCGTCACGACGCCCGCTGTCACGAACGGATGGCGGAATTCCAGGAGCTCCTCCACGGTGGCAGGCGTGAGGATTTCGCCCGTATCCGCACAAGATACGACCTCTTTGCCGGGGAGGTTGCGGGGATGGTTTCCTGTCTGGAGCGGCTGGCTCCGGGCCGCTATCTCACCCTGAAGGATTACTTCAGAAAATTTGACTTCTATATCCGTTTTCTCCTGGCCCCCCCTGCCATCGACCCGGGTCCTCCCCATGTGGTGAGTCTTAAGGAGATCGGGTCCGACGGCAAACAGGTGGGCGACAAGGCGCGGAACCTGGCCCTGCTGGCAAGAAAGAGCGGCGCGCCCATACCGGACGGTTTTGCGGTTACGGTCGGTGCTTTTCATTATTTTATCGATTACAACAACCTGCGTCCCGCCATCGACGCTCTGCTTGCCGAGCTCTCCATCGATTCGCCCCGCTCCCTGGCGCGGGTCTCGGATCGCCTCCGGCAACTCATTGTCGCGGCCGAGGTGCCGGAGTGTATTGCCGCGGCAATGTTTGCCGCCTACGACCGGCTGGCCGCGGAAGGCGAGCCGGTCGTGGCCGTGCGCAGCAGTGCGGCCGGTGAGGACGGAAGCCGTTCCTTTGCCGGTCAGTACAAAACGGTACTGCACGTGGGCAGGCGGGAACTGCTCCGCAGTTATCTGGAGGTGCTGGCGAGCAAGTATTCACCTGAGGCCCTGGTATACCGGATCAGTTACGGGCTCACCGACGAGGAAACCGCCATGTCCGTCCTGGTGGTCCGCATGGTGGAAGCGCGGACCAGTGGCGTGCTTTACACCAGGGCACCGGTGACAGGGACAGGTGCTGAAGATGACTCATGCCAGCAGTTGCATGCGGTACGCGGGCCGGGTGAACGCCTCGTCAGCGGCGCCGCGGTACCGGAAATCTACCTGCTGAGCAGGGAAGAACGGCCCCGGCTGCTCGAGCGGCGGGGCCGGAAGCAGGGCGGCGATTTTTTACCGGATAAGCACCGGGCCGAGGAAATCGGCCGCTGGGGCATGGTGTTTGAAAAACTCCATGGGGACATAGCCCTGGATATCGAATGGGCCGTTGACAGCCACGGCAACCTCTTTTTTCTCCAGTGCAGACCGCTGCAGACCGGCCCCCCCGCCGCCGGCCCGGCCCCGGAAACACTCCCGGACAAGGGAGGCGTTTTCCCGGTTGAAGAAAACGGCCCCCGGGAAAGCTGCTCTCAGGTGCTGTTGCGGGGATGCGAATGCGCTGCCGGCGGTGTGGGAGCCGGGCCGGTCCACCGGGTGGATGGCCGCTGGTCCGCGGCGGAGGTGCCGACGGGGGCGGTGCTGGTGAGCCGCGATACCCCGCCCTCTTACGTGCAGGTGATTACCCGGCTTGCTGCCGTGGTTGCCGCCGGCGGCAGCCGGGCAAGCCATTTCGCCACCGTTGCCCGGGAATTCGGGGTCCCCTTTCTCTGCGGCGCCGGCGAGGATATCGACCTGCTGACACCGGGGCGGATGGTGACGGTGGACGCGGATCGCGGTCTGGTCTATGCCGGCGTCTCTACGTCCAGGCCCCGCCGGCTGAGTCATGCCGCGGTCAGGGGCGTGACTCCCTATTTCCGCGTGCTCGAATCGGTGCTGAGCTTTATCACGCCCCTGGGACTGGTGGATCCGGCGGGAAAGAACTTTGTTCCCGAGGGCTGTCGCTCCATGCACGATATCATCCGTTTCGCCCATGAAAAGGCGGTGCAGGCCATGTTCACCTCCGCCCGGCCGGGCAGCGGACGCGGCGCCCTGAAGCTTGCGGCCGATATTCCCCTGGATGTCTTTCTCTTCGATGTGGGCGGCGGGCTGCTGGAGGGGAAGGGGGGCCGACAGGGAAATATCGGGCTCGATCAGGTCGTTTCCCGGCCCTTTAAGGCCCTCTGGAAGGGGCTCAGTCATCCGGAGGTGCACTGGAAACGGAAACCCTTTGACTGGGACGCCCATGAGCGGATAGAACTGGCCGGGGGCGTGGCGCCCCGGCCCGACAGTTTCATCTTTGCCAGTTACGCAGTGGTGGGAGCGGATTACCTGCACTTCAACCTGCGTTTCGGCTACCATTTCACCATTGTCGATACCCTGTGCGGCGACAAGGAGGCGGCAAACTACTGCATGCTGCGTTTTGCCGGCGGCGGCGGTGATTTTGATCACAAATCCCTGCGCATCGATTTCATTACCCTGATCCTGGAAGAGCTGGGGTTTGTGGTGGAAAAGAAAGGTGATCTGCTGGAAGCCGGGATTCAGGGAGCGGAGGAGGAAAGCATGCTGGAAAAACTTGACATGCTGGGTCGGCTGTTGGGGGCCGCCAAGCTCATGGACATGGTGCTGGAGGACGACGAGATGGTGAGGCATTGTGTCGCCGAATTCTTCCGCGGCAGGTATTCGTTTTCGGAGCAGGGGTAGAGGCCGTGAGCTATCAGTTGACCTGGATAACCGATCAGTTGGCCGTGGGCCATGCACCCATGTCCTATGAGGAGCTGGATCTTATCCGGAAACAGGGCATCGGCTGCATCGTTAATCTCTGCGGCGAGTTCTGCGATTTGCACGAGCTGGAGGAGGAGTCCGGTTTCGAGGTCTATTATCTGCCGGTCCCCGATGAACACGCTCCGGACATGGAGGAGATGGAAAAGGCCCTGGAGTGGATGGACGAGGCCTTTTATCTCCACAAAAAGGTCCTGGTTCACTGCCGTCACGGCATCGGCCGCACCGGCACCCTGGTCTCCGCCTACCTGGTGCGCCGCGGCCTGGGGCTCAAGCTCACCGAAAGGACCCTCAAGGGAACCAGCGCCCATCCCAGCAGCTATCGCCAGTGGAAACTGCTGCGGAAATTTGGTAAAAAGGAGGGACGCCTCACCATCCGGGAGCCACGCCTGGAAAATAGGCGGACCGTTGACCTGGGCCCCTTTTTCCGGGAGTATGAGGCCCTGCTCCGGGACCTTGATGAACACCTCCCGGACAATGGGGAGTATCTCCCCGGCGGCGGGGCCATCCGGCAATGCTGCTACGGATACTTTGAACTGGACCTTATCGAGGCCATCTATGTCAATCACTTCATGAATCGGATTTTAACCAGCGATGAACGGCGCGAGGCCATCGACAAGGCCTCCCGCAACGCGGCCGCCGTCCGGGTGCTGGAAAAGGTGCTGCCCGGTCCGCCGGGGGGAGAGGAGTTCAACAATGCCTATACCGGGCTGAAAAGGACCTGCCCCCTGCTCATTGACGGCGCCTGCCGTATCTTCGGACATCGTCCGGTCCGCTGCCGGTTGGCGGGTTTCCGGGGTACGGGGATCGACCGGGGTGCCCTGCGGGAGAAAACGGCCCGGCTCTCCCGCAAGGTCTATGAGGCGCTGGCCGGCTCCCCACCTCCGGCAGCCGGGCTCTCCTTTGGTTTTGCCGATATCGTCTCCGGTCGTTTTGTGCAGGATTACTTTCATTACATGTTGGAACACGAAAGGGAGAATCACCGCCAATGACCAAGAACGGTGCGGGCAAGCGCGTACTCATTGTCGATGATGAGCAGGATCTCCTGGCCCTGCTGGAGAAGATCATCGTGCGTAAATGCGGCTGCGATGTGGAAGTGGCCGTGTCGGGGAGGGAGGCGCTGGGGATCATCGACAACTGGCATCCCGACGTGGTGCTCACCGATATCAAGATGCCGGATCTCGACGGCCTGGAACTGCTGAGCAGAATCTCAGAGCTTGACGGCACCATCTCCACCATTATCATGACCGGTTACGGCACCATTGAGATGGCCGTGCAGACCATCAAGGACGGAGCCTACGACTTCTTTGAAAAACCCTTTGACAACAACGAAATCATTCGGGCGGTGAGCCGCGCCCTGGAGCGCACCCTGCTGCTCAGGGAAAACCAGAAACTGCAGCAGCGCCTCACCGGCGAGGAACAGGTAATCGGCTTCATCGGCCAGTCGCCGCGGCTCAAGCAGACCCTGGAACTGCTCACCAGGCTGTCGCAGACCGACGCCACCGTTCTCATCAGGGGGGAATCCGGCACCGGCAAAGAGGTGGCTGCCAAGGCCATTCATGCCATGAGCAATCGCAGCAGCCGGAAGATGGTGACGGTCAACTGTCCGGCCCTGCCCGAACATATCCTGGAAAGCGAGCTCTTCGGCTACAGCAGGGGCGCCTTCACCGGGGCGGACAGCGACAAGGAAGGTCTGTTTCTCAAGGCCGACGGCTCCACTCTGCTGCTGGACGAAATCGGTGATATTCCGGTCTCCATTCAGACCAAGCTGTTGCGGGTGCTGCAGGAAAAGGAGATCCAGCCCCTGGGGCAGACGCGCAGTTTCAAGGTGGATGTGCGGGTGCTGGCCTCCACCAACCAGGATCTCGAGAAGAAGATGGCGGACGGCGAGTTCCGCGAGGATCTCTTTTTCCGCCTCAACGTCATGTCCGTCACCATGCCCTCGCTGGAGGAGATTGCCGACGATATCCCGGCACTGGCCCGGAGTTTTTTACGGAAGTTTGCGGAAAAGTATAACCGCCGTCCACTGGAGTTCACCCCCGAGGCCCTGCACTGCCTCATGAACCATACCTGGAAGGGCAATGTCCGCGAACTGCAGAATACCATCAACCGGGCGGTGCTGCTCAGCAACGGCAGCTATATCACGCCCGCCGATTTCATGAACGCCGAACAGGGTGACGGCACCGGCTCCGGCGCCGCCTGTGTTCATCAGCTTCCCTATAAAAAGGCCAAGGAGGAAATGCTCACCCGTTTCTCCGTCTCCTACCTCACCAACGCCCTGATCAGATCCGGGGGCAACGTTTCTGTTGCAGCCCGGCAAAGCCGCATGGAGCGTCAGGCCTTCCAGCGCCTCATGCGTCGCTATTCCATCCGTTCCGCCGATTTCCGCTAGAGGCGCGGGCCGGCTGCCGCTGGTATGCTTCTGCCGCGGCCGCCACTCCATGCAACTTCCTCCCGCCTTTTCCCGCTGCCG
>Ga0256914_1000481_pt1 | contig 39821 bp, 37 predicted proteins | sample HulkmetaG_FD_191571 | JGI IMG/M metagenome (GOLD analysis project Ga0256914, IMG submission 191571) | Hydrothermal chimney microbial communities from Main Endeavour vent field at the Juan de Fuca Ridge, Pacific Ocean - Hulk | ecosystem: Environmental > Aquatic > Marine > Hydrothermal vents ... | reverse complement strand
TGGACAGGCGGGCCTCAAACTCCTTGTCACCGATGTAGTTGACCTTGATGCCGGTAGCTTCTTCAAAGGCTTCCATCGACTCAAAGAATCGTTGGTCGTCGGGGTTGGTAAAGGGGCCGTCCACCGTTACCTCTTTGCCGGCGTATTCGCCCGCAATGGCCTTTTCCAGAAAGCCGCCCGGCATCACGGCAAAGCCCACCTCGCTCTTTTCTTGGGTAGGCGGAGCCTGCCCCGAAACGCCCTTCGGCCAGGAATCGTCGATCTCTTTGAGGACGGTATCCAGGTCGGCGGCGCCGCTGACGTAATCGGTCATGCCGGTCCAGAAGGAACCGGCCCCCACCTCACCCGGCATCAGGTCCGAGCCGTCAAAGCGGAAGCTGGTGGCCTGCTGCACCAACTCGGCGATGCCCCGCTCCAGGTCCACACCGTACATGTCGGGCGTCGCCGTCTTGTGGGCGGCCAGTGCCCCACCGTTGGTCAGCCAGCCGGAGGCCGATTGCGGCGTGGTAAAGTACTCCATCAACGCCCGCACTTCGGGCCGGTCGTTGAACATCGCCATCAGGTCCCCGGCCACCAGGAAGGGCCTGCCGTACTGCTCATCCACCGGCGGGAAGTAGAAAAAGTCGTAATCCACGCCCGCTTTGGCGTCCTCCGGGAAGAAGCCGGTGATAAAGTTGCCCTGCTTGTGCAACCAGCACTTGGGCGGGTCCTCAAACATCGGCGCCGGGGCGTCGCCAAAGAAGGTGGAGACGATGGCGTCGGTGCCGCCGTAGACATAGTCGGGGTTGAACCAGATTTCGCTCCAGGTCTCAATGGCCCGTTTGACTTCCGGCGACGAGAAGGGAAGTTCGCCCTTCACCCACTTGTCATAGTTCTCCAACGACGTGGTCCGCAGCATCAACTCCTCGGTCCAGTCGGTGGCAACCCAGCCCGTCGCCGCCCCGGATTCGATGCCGATGCACCAGGCTGTATCCCCATCATCGGCGATCTGTTGTGTCAGGGCCATCAACTCATCCCACGTCGTAGGAATCTCGTACCCTGCCTTGTCCCAGTCATCCTTCGGGTACCAGACCAGGCTCTTGCCGTTGAAGCGGTGCCACACGCCGCCCACCATCATCTGGCCGTCCGGCCCTTCCATCATCGCCATATCCAGCCAGCTCTGGTTGTACTGTTGCTTCAGCCAGTCCTCCGAAATCCAGGTCGTGGGGTCCACCAGATAGCCCTGGCGGGCGTACCCGGCTGCCATGCCCGGCTGGGGAAAGTCGGCGATGTCCGGCGCGTCGCCCGCGTCTACGGCGATGGACAGGCGGGCCTCAAACTCCTTGTCACCGATGTAGTTGACCTTGATGCCGGTAGCTTCTTCAAAGGCTTCCATCGACTCAAAGAATCGTTGGTCGTCGGGGTTGGTAAAGGGGCCGTCCACCGTCACCTCTTTGCCGGCGTATTCGCCCGCAATGGCCTTTTCCAGAAAGCCGCCCGGCATCACGGCGAAACCTACCTCCGACGTGCTTGGCTTGGCAGCTTTGGTCGGCTCCGGCTCTGCAGCTTGAGTCGGTTCGGCAGCTTTGGTCGGCTCCGGAGCCTGGGTGGGTTCCGGTGTGGGTCCACAGGCGACTACGACTATCGCTGCGACCACCAAAAGGGCCACAATTGAAAATTGAAAGCGTTTCATTTCTTTATCCTCCTCCTAATTTGCTCCGCCCTTGCGGAAACGGTCTTGGCGTCCAACAAAAGGTTTGACCGGCGCATCACCTCCTTTCCTGGGATAAACGTATCCATTGTTACCAATGCCGGTTCACCGCAGAGACGCGGAGAGCGCAGAGGGAACCCGTTTCGCCCCGCTGCTTCTCGGCGGCCTCTGCGTCCCTGCGGTGCGAAAGCCTGTCGGCGCCCCTGCTCTACCCCCCTCCCTCCGGCGATGAAACGGTTTGTTGTGCTCCACAAGATTGCCGAATCACCATCTCTGTTTCCAACGTAACCGAAGAGACTTGATCTCCTTCGATCCGTGAGATCAGCATGGTGGCCGCCGTCCAGCCCAGACCGTAGGCCGGCACCCGCACGGTAGTCAGAGGTGGGCAAGCGTAGGAGGCCAAAAAGATGTCATCGAACCCGACGATGGCGATGTCCTGCGGGATGCGCAGCCCGGCGGCGTAGATGGCGTTCATGGCGCCCAGGGCGACCACATCGTTGGCGGCAAAGACGGCGGTGGGGAGCGGGGAGAGACGGAGCAGCCGCTCCATGGCCTCGCGGCCCGCGCCGGGGAGAAAGGTAGCCTGTTCAACCAATTCCGGTTGGAAGGGGATGTCGTGCTCGGCCAGAGCCTGCTTGTAACCGGCGAAGCGATCCTGGGTGCCGGAGTAGAAAGGAGGCGCGTTGAAGATAAAGCCGATGCGCCGGTGGCCCAAGCGAATGAGGTGACTTGTTGCCTGATAGGCTCCGGCCAGGTTGTCCACGTCCACGCAGGGAAGGTTGCAACCGTCCAACCGGCCATGCAGGATCAGGGGAAAGTTTTCCTCCTCCAATGTGGCGATCACGGGGTCGTCGGTGCGGGGGCCGGACAGGATCAGGCCATCCACCTGCTGTTCGCGGATCAGGCGGGCGTAGGCTTCATAGCTGGGCACGTCCTCGGCCATTTGCAGGACCATCAGGTAGCCGCGTTGGTGAATGGCGGCGGTCACGCCTTGCAAAAAGGTAGGCAGAAAGGCATCGGCGGCCAGGCGTTGCCGCCCTTCGCCCAGGACCAGGCCGATGCGCTGGGTCTTGCCGCTGGCCAGGGAGCGGGCGGCGGCGGTGGGGTAATAGTCCAGTGCACGGGCGGCTTCCAGCACGCGTCGTCGCGTCTCCGGGCTGATTTTGACGCCCGGCACGTTGTTCAGGACAAACGAGACGGTGGTGCGGGATACCCCGGCCAGTCTCGCAACGTCGCGGCTGGTGGCCTGTTTGCGTGCCACTGTTCCCCCTTCTGACTAACGCGTGTTAGTAACGCGCGTTACTAACACGCGTTAATTATACACAAAGGGGGTTGTTTTGTCAAGGGGGTAATTTTTGGTATTGCCCGCCGGATGCCCCCGAAGGACGGAGGGCGGAGCAAGTGCAAAGTTTCACACCGCAGAAGCGGAGTTTTCCGTAGAACGATTGGTTTTACACGGTTTCTTCCCGTTCTCTCGGCATCTCTGCGGTAAAGCCGACATCGGGAACGATCAATGCGCTTGCCCTGCGCGACGGGAGCAGGCGCGAGGCCAGAACCTGCCGATAGGCCCGCAACCGTGCTGCCCGCAAGGGGCGTTTGTGCCCCAGCAGCCACTTGACCCCCTCCCGCGCCGCCTGGTAGACATAAGTCCCTAACAGGAACCAGCGCAGCACCTCGCCCTGGATAGGACCGTGGTGCTTGCGGAAGTAGCGTACTTTGCTACTCTGGAAATAGATGTGCCGCGCAGCGACGACCTGCTCGCTGCTTTTGCCCTCGTGGTGGATGACCGTCGCCGTCGGCAGGTAGACGATCCGCCAACCGGCTTCCTTGATGCGCTTGCACCAATCCAACTCCTCCGAATACATGAAAAAGCCCTCGTCCAGTCCGCCGACCTGCTCATACACCTCCCGTCGGACCAAGAGACAGGCCCCCACGAGCCAATCCACCTCCTGGGTTTCGTCGTCGGGCGTGTCGCGCATGTAGTAGCGGCGCAGGACGCGGTTATCGGGTGACCATTGCTGAATGACGGTGCTTTCCAACAGGGCGGTGGCAAAGGTGGGGAACCTCCGCCGCGACGGTTGCAAACGGCCATCGGGGTACAGGAGCCGAGGCCCCAAGACGCCGACCTGGGGGTGCTCCTCCATGTAACGGACCATGACCGTCAGGGCGTCATCCACGACTTCGGTATCGGGGTTGAGGAGGAGCAAGTAGCGGCCCCCGGCGACGGCCAGGCCCTGATTGTTGGCCGCCGTAAAGCCCCGGTTTTCCTCGTTGGCGATAAGGCGCACCTGGGGGAACTCGGTGCGGAGCATCTCTACGCTGCCGTCGTTGCTGGCGTTGTCTATGACAATGATTTCGTGTTGTAGGGGATGGGTGGAAGGCCGTAAGAGGGAGTGGAGGCAGCGGCGAAGGAGGTCGCGGACGTTCCAATTAACGATGATGATCGAGAGATCGGTCACGGTTTCGCCTTGCGGGAAGGGTGGCAAAAATGCTCCCTTCTGGCAAAAAGGATATGGTATTCGTCGTCTTTGTGGAGCCGGTCCCTGAAAAGGCGGCGGACCAGGTAATCATACAGTTCATTGGGATTGTAACGATAGTCTGCATCACGCCCATTGCGCTGCCGGATATACTCAACTACTGAACAGATGCCCATCGCCGCTTTCATCTACAAAATAGTTGCGGATTGATGCAGGGCGAGGCATTTTCTTTCCTTCACTTGTCCCGCGCGATGGCATAGTCGGCCAGGTCGTGCATCAGGTCGCGGGCTTCGCCCGGCGGCAGGGCGGCCAACGTCTCCTGGGCGCGGGTGATGAATTCTCTGGCCCGGCTCAGCGACCGTTCCACCGCCCCCGATTCGCGGATGGCCGCTACCACTTCCCGCACCAATGCGTCGTCGCCATCACCGCCGACCACCTGGGCAATCCTTGTGTCGTCCGGGTGGTCGCGCAAAAAGTAGAGCACCGGCAGGGTGACGATCCCCTCACGCAGGTCGCTGCCCACCGGCTTGCCCACCACCGCTTCCTCCCCCCGGAAATCAAGCACGTCGTCAATGATCTGAAAGCCGGTTCCCAAGAAGCGGCCGTAGTCGCGCAAGGCGATGGTTTGTTCCTCCGGCGCGCCGCCGAGGACGGCGGCGGCTTCGGTGGCGGCGGCAAAGAGGGAGGCGGTTTTGGCATGGATGCGCCGGTCGTAACGCTCCAGGGCTTCTGCCCAGGCGGCCTCGTCGGTGAGTCGGGGTAGCTCGCCTCGGTCAAAGATCTGGCGTAGTTCCCCGCTGCAAATCGTCATCAGCGTTTCGGCAAAGATGTCCATGACCCGCACGTTGCCGGTTGCCGCCGCCAGGGAGGCGGCCAGGGCAAAAAGGTAATCACCGGCCAGTACCGTCGCGCCGGTGTTCCAGCGGGCGTTGAGCGTCGTCTTGCCCCGACGCAGCAACGCCCCGTCGATCAGGTCGTCATGGACCAGGGTTGCCGTGTGCAGCATCTCCACTGCCGCGGCCAGGGAGATCAGTTTTTCCCGGTCTATGCGCCGGGCGTACAGGCGGCCGGCCAGCAGGGCCAAAGCAGGGCGCATCCGCTTGCCGCCGCTGTCCAATAGGCTCTGAAGCAAGTCTGCCAGTTGGGGGTAATCGGGGTGCAACGCTTCGCGCATCCTGCGTTCCACCCGCTCCAAGTCATCTGCCAGTGGCTTCAGCAAAGGGATCGTCTTCAAGGTACTACTCCCGCTCTTTATTGTTTATGCTCGGTCAAATGCGAAAAGATGGTGTGCGTTGGCCGTGGTCACCTCGGCCACCTCTTCCGGAGTGACGCCCTGCAGTTCTGCCACCCGTTCCGCCACCAGGCGCACGTAAGCCGGTTCGTTGCGCTTGCCCCGGTGAGGATGGGGAGCCAGGAAGGGGCAGTCGGTCTCCACCAGCAGTCGGTTCAGGGGCAGGGCGGCCACAATGTCGGGCAGGCGGCGGGCGTTCTTGTAGGTCACCGGCCCGGAGATAGAAAGGTAAAAGCCTAGTTCTATGGCCTGTTCGGCCATCTTCAGGTCGCCGGAAAAGGTATGCAACACGCCCAGCCGCCCGGCCAAAGGCGAATCCTGCAGGTCGGCGGCCCATTCGGATAGGATGCCCAATACTTCATCGTGGGCGTCACGGTCGTGGATGATGACCGGCTTGCCCAGTCGGGCTGCCCAGGCCAGCTGCGCCCGAAAGGCCCGGCGTTGGGTTGCGCGGGGTGAAAAATCGCGGTAAAAATCCAAGCCGATCTCACCCACGGCCACCACTTTGGGCCGTTGGGCCAGGTCCCGCAACGCGGCCAGGGCCGCGCCGTCCAGCGTTTTGGCGTCGTGGGGGTGGACTCCCACGGCGGCGTAAACCATCTCGTAGCGGGCGGCCAGTTCCACCGCCCGCCGACTGGAAGGTAGGTCCACGCCGACGGTGAGGATGGTCGTCACGCCGGCATCCCGTGCCCGTTGGAGCACCTCCTCGCGGTCGCCGTCAAATTTGCCGAAATCGAGATGGGCGTGGGTGTCAATCAAAGGTCGCCTCATGATCGTCTCTGCTCCGGCTACATGATACCATCCTTTGGCAACGTTGGCAAATATATCGGGGGGGTAACTATTTTGCGTCGGGTGGGAAGGCAAAAAGGAACATGAGGTCGTTGACGTTGGTTCCCGTCGGTCCGGTGCGGATCAGGTCGTCTAGGGCGTCAAAGAGGGGGTAGGCATCGTTGTCGTCCAGGTGGGTTTGGGGATCTAGGCCCAGGGTGCGGGCGCGGGCGACGGTTTGCCCGGTGGCGACGGCCCCGGCGGCGTCGGTGGGACCGTCTGTGCCGTCCGTGCCCAGGGCGACCAGGAGGACGTTGGGCAGACCTTCCAGGGCGAGGGCTGCGGCCAGGGCCAGTTCCTGGTTGCGCCCCCCCTTGCCGGAGCCGCGAACCGTGACCGTCGTCTCGCCGCCCCACACCAGGCAGGCCGGGCGGGGGATGGGCCGGTTGTGATAGACCAGTTCTTTGGCCAGGGCGGCTGCCACACGGGCCACTTCGCGGGCTTCTCCTTCAACGAATGTGGAAAGGAGCAGGGTGTGCAGCCCCCGTCGTCGGGCTTCGCCAACGGCGGCTTCGGCAGCCAGGCGGTTGCTGCCGATGATGACGTTCTGCACCCGTTCAAATAGGGTGTCACCCGGTTTAGGAGTCTCGGCCAGGCGACCGGCCAATCCGGCTTGCAACCGCTCCCGCACGGTGACGGGGATTCGGTCGGTCAGGTGGTACCGCTCTAACACGGTCCAGGCGTCGGCAAAGGTGGTGGGATCGGGGGTGGTAGGGCCGGAAGCGATGGCGTCCAGGGGATCGCCCACCACGTCGGAGAGGATGAGGCTGACCAGGGCGGCCCCATCGGCCAGGCGGGCCAAGCCACCTCCCTTGATCCGGGAAAGGTGCTTGCGCACGGCGTTCAGCTCAACGATGGTCGCGCCGCAGCGCAGTAGCAGGTCGGTGGTCTTTTGCAGGTCGCGCAGGGTCAAGGCGGGGGCGGGCAGGGTCAACAGGGCCGAGCCGCCTCCGGAGATGACGGTCAACACCAGGTCGCGTTCTGTCACCCGGCCCAGTAGGTCGGCCAGGCGTCGCGTGCCCTCTACACCCGCTGCATCGGGTAGGGGGTGTCCGGCTTCGACGACGGTCACCGGGCCGGTGTTCAGGCCCGGGGCGGCGTAGCCGTATTTGGTGACGATCAGCCCACCGCGCAACCGCTCCCCCAAGATGTCGTAGAGGGCAGCGGCCATGGCCGGGGATGCTTTGCCGCCGCCCACAACCCACACATCCGCGACGGTGCGCAGGTCGTAGCTCCGCCCGGCGACGATCAGCCGCTCGCCCTTGCGCTGCACATGACGACGCACGGCAGCACCCGGCTCGACGGCGGCCAGGGCCGCTTGCTGCACGGCCAGAATCGTTTCCCGATGGGATGAGTTCCGAATCGAGAAGGGTTCTCGCATTGTCAACCCGCCGGTTTGAACCACCGAGACCGGGTCGGGTGCGGGCTGCTGCGGCCCGCGCCCGACCGAGGTCCGGTGCAAGTTTTGTTACTGCGACCGGTTCAAAAACTCTTCTACGCCGTTGAGGAATGCCGTGACGTACTCCGGCGTTGCTGCCCGGCCGATGTGCCCCACGCGGAAGACCTTGCCCCGCAAATCCTCCAGCCCGCCGGAGATCATGATCTGATGTTCCTCCAGCAGGTAACGTCGCATTTCCTCCACATCCACACCGGGCTGCCCGCGCACCGTTGAGATGAGGGGGGAGGTGTATTCGGGGGCGGTGAACAGCTCAAATCCCAGCCGTTGTAGGCCGCTCCGCACCGTCTGTGCGGCCTCTACATGGCGGGCATAGTAGGCTTCTATGCCGGTCTCCAGGATGTGATGCAAACTGGCCCGCAAGGCCAGGACGATGTTGGTGGGCAAGGTTGTGGGGTGAGGGTGCCAGGAAGCCCAGTTGATGGCATAATCTTTCCAGGTACGCAGGTTGAGATACCAGCCGTGGGCACGTCCGCCTTTGCGTTCCATCACCTGCCAGGCCCGTTCGCTGACCGAAAGGGGGGCCAGGCCCGGCGGAGCGGCCAAGCACTTGTTGCTAACGGTGACGCAAACATCCACGCCCCATTCATCCACCGGCAGCGGGACACCTCCCAGGGAGGAGACGGCATCTACGATAAGGAGAACGTCAAATTCACGGACCACGGCGGCGATCTCGGCCAGGGGGTTGAGCACACCGGTTGAGGTTTCCAGGTGGACGACGGTCACGGCTTGGATGTCCGGCTCGGCGGCCAGGCGACGGCGGACGGCATCTGGGTCAACGGCCAGGCCCAAAGGTGCGGTCACGGTTCGCACTTCTAGGCCGTAGGCGCGGGCCACGTCGGCCAGGCGTTCGCCAAAGAAGCCGTTTTGGAGGGCCAGCACTTTCTCGCCGGTGCGCAGCAGGCTGCCCAGCGCAGCATCCAGGCCCGCCGTGCCGGGTCCGGCCAGAAGGAAGAGATCGTTGCGTGTGGCAAAGATCTGCTGCAAACCGGTGATGACCTCATTGTACACGGCCAGCCATTGGGGGCCGTAGTGGGGGATGGTCGGCTCGGCCAAGGCGGCCAGCACTTGGTCGCTGACATCCACCGGGCCGGGGATCATCAATTTGGGGTGTTTGATCTGCATGGTTTCTCTCCTTTTCATGGGTATTTTGGAAAGACAGACGGGCGGCCGGAGCCGCGTTTTGCAGGCCGTTGACCGACCGACGGTACGGGCAAGCGGTAGGCCAAAGAGTCGGCTTGAACCGCCGCAACTGTTTCCGATGGTGAGCCGAGGTCATGTCCGCTTCCTTGCGCAATGTTGTGGGGAGATCACGATTCTGACGGCTGCTCGCGCACCCAGGCGAATTTACGGCGTAGGGCTTTGGGGTAGTAGCGTTCCAGTACGTCGTAATCTACCCGTTGCCCCCACTCGTAGTAAACGCGGGGATCAATGTAGGATTTGAGGCTCGTGCCCAGGTTCCAGGTGCGTTTCTTGGAAGCAATGGCCGCCTGGATTTTGATTTTATCCCGGCGGAGTCGTGCCCGCTCCAGCATCTCTTTGGTGCGGGCCACGCGCCGCTCGGCGGCGGCGATCCGCTTGTCGTAGCGGGCTTTGACCTTGTCCTTCTTGTTCGGTGGGGCGGAACGTTGTTTTTCGCGGGCTTCTTTTCGCAAGGCGGCCAGGGCTTCCCGCTGCTCTTTAAGCCGCCGACGGTAAAGCCGCACCCGTTCCTCCGCCTTTTCCCGGCGTTCCTTGTACCGTTGACGGCTCCTGGCCCAGGAGGCCGGGGCTTTTTTGGTGTGGTTGCAGAGCACGGCGGCTTCCAGGTTCGCCAAGCTGGCGGCTTCCCATTTGAGATGCTCCGGGTCCGAGGCTTTGACGCCGGAGCGGGCCAGGCTCTCGCGGACGGCGATGGTAGCGTGGTGGGTGCGGAACACTTTGGCCGTCAAACCCGGTAGGATGTTGCCCAAGTAGGCGTTTACGTCGCGGCTGCTGACGTCGGGGAAGAGTTGAGGTTTGTCGCGGGTGGGATGGTTCTTGCCGGCGTCGCCGCTGTTGGAGGGCCGGGCGTTCTCGATCAATTCTTCTAGATTGCGGCGCACCAAGGGGGGCAGTTTGATCTTTTTGTGCCACAGCACCGAATCCTTGCCCAGGAACCGGAATTCGGCAATGCCGTCGTCGTGCAGGGTGACATGCTCCGGGCGCAGAGTTGTCGCACCTACCGTGTCGGCTTCGTCAGGGTCTTTTTCGTCGCCGACGCGCAAGCAGAGGGCGTCGATCAGGTAGCAGGCGGTGGCGATCTTGCGACGCTTGGGGTCCTGATCGTCCAGGTCCCGTTGGATCTGGGCGCGGACCGACTCCAGCTCGGCGTGGAGGCGATGGGCCTGGTCGAATTTGCGGGCTTCGCGCTGTTGCTTGACCGGGGCAGTATCGGCCAGCCAGACGTATTTGAACTTGCCCGAAAGTTTGTCTTTCCAACGGGCTACCCACAGCGATTCGGGTTGCCAGACGATCTCGCCCCAGTCGCCCGGCGGTCGGGGGGCGTCGGGGCTGAGGTTGAGGGTGATGTCTTGCTGGCGTGCACCTTCCTTCCATCGGCCACGCAAGGGGTGCTTGCCCCGGCCCATGAAAATCCCGCTTGGCTCGACGACATAGTTAGCCAGCTCGGTCCGTTCGCCGTTGACGATGGCATAGCCGTATTGTTCTTTGAGGGCCTCGCGTTTGGCCTTGCGTTCGGCGGCCAAAGCTTTGCGCTCCTCCTTGCTCAGCCGCTCTTTGGCCGCCCGCTCCGCTTCTACCACACGGATCGCCGGGCCAAAGTCCACTTCGTCCGGCGAAAGAGGTTCGTCCAGGCCCAGGGCTGCGCTAAAATCGGCCAAAAAGTTGCGGACGAACACGCGATCTTCCACGTAAGGCGTGCCCTGTTTCCTGGCCCAGGCCAGGGCCATCTCCTCCTGTTTGGGCGTCAGGGCGACCGGTTCCCCTCGGATGGTGAGCACCAAGCCCCGAGGGGGAGGTGGATCGGGGATCACGACGCCGTTGTGAATGAGTTGTGTCAACATACTGCCAACCGGTTTCCCTTTCGCAATGTTGCTTATCGTCCGATCACCGGGCTGCATTCCTGCATTTCCCGCCTGGCGGCCGACACCGTGCCCGGCGGGCTACCGGCCGATTGTTTGCCTATGCAGGTGCCCGGCCACGGCCCCTCGAAAGGGGACGAGCCGCCGCCCCCGACGCGAACGAGGGGGCAGGATCTGGATCGCGGGATGCGATGTCGTCCGGTGGAACTTTATGTGCGAAAGATCTCCCGCAGAGTTTTGACGAACTGGTACGCGATCCAGCCCCCTACGAGGATGGCGATAACGGCGATCTTGGTGCTGTCTGCCGTTTCGCGAAAGTATACCTCTTCCGGTGTGACGACGATGGCTCCCAGTGGCTTGGCCGAGACTCCGCCTCCGCCACCGCCCCCCTCTCCGGTGACCGGTTCCTCTTCGTCGTCGGATGTGCCGCTACCAAAGCCCAGGCCGTAGCCGTAACCGATCTGGGCAACGGGGATAATGGTTTTGTCCCCGATCTGCTGCGGTTCGCCAAAGGCAGACCGCCAATGGGCTGCCTGGCGCGTTTTTTCGACGGTCTCGAACAGTTGGTTCAGGTCCACAGTTTCCTCCTAGACGATGTCATGAGCGGCGGACCAGGGCGCGCACGGCAGCACAGACCAGTGTAACCGCTGCCGCTGCGCCGAGCATCCCGCTCACGGCTTTGGAGGAGCGGGATCGTAGGGAGATGCATCGCTCCCCCTTCGCCGTCTCCTCCACGATGGACAGGGGGGTGATCTGCACAAAACCGAACCCCCACCCGCCGCTCCGATGGGTGCCGATGGTGGCCTTTGCTTTGCCAAAGGCGACAACGCGGGCGACCGGGGTAAGCGTCCGCCCGCCGATGTGATACGGTTCCCCCCGGACCGACCCGATCCGCAGGGAACTTGGCCGCACTACCGCTTTTTTGCTCATGGCCCGTTTTCCTCATTCTGTGCCGCCCGCTTGGAGCACAATGTGACATCTCCTTTGCGACCGACAGGTGACTCCTCCGAAGGGCAAGTATAGCATAAAAAAGAGAGCTGAACAATCTTTGTCGGCGACTCTGCGGAGCGCGGAGCCTACCCCGAGAACGGCGAAAACGGCAACATCCCGGATTTTTGTCCCCTGCTGCAAAGTCGGTTATAATACGCCACATCCGGACCGAATGACGGGCAGATGATCGGCACAATCGTAGGAAACCGTTACAAAATCATCGCAGAACTGGGCAGCGGCGGCATGGCCTGGGTTTATTTGGCCCACGACCTCCGCGAAGACAGGCGCGTCGCCATCAAAATCCTCTATCCCCAATACAGCCAAGACCTGGCCTTTCTCCAGCGTTTCATGCAGGAAGCCAAACTGGCCATGGCCCTTTCTCACCCCCACATCGTCCGGGTGCTGGATTACGGTTCCGACCGGGATACCCACTACCTGGTTATGGAGTTTGTACCGGGCCACGACCTGGGGCAGATCTTGGAAGAGCGCGGTCCCTTGCCCTGGCAGGAAGCGTTGCACATCGCCCGCCAAGTCGCCCAAGCGTTGGCCCACGCCAACCAACACGGCATCGTCCACCGCGACATCAAACCGGGCAATATCATGGTCCTGCCCGATGGCTCCGTCCGCGTCCTTGATTTCGGAATCGCCAGGGCCAAGACCTCACCGGAGCTCACCCTTTCCGGATTTGTCGGCTCCCCCAACTATGCCGCCCCGGAGCAGGCAATGGGCGAAGCGGTGGACATCCGCGCCGACCTTTACTCTTTGGGCATCGTGCTCTATCGGATGCTCAGCGGGCGGCTGCCCTTTGAGGGCGAAACCCCGTGGGCCGTGGTCAACCAGCACATCGCCACCCCGCCACCCCCTCTGGAAAGGGACGACCTGCCGGAGGCGGTGGCGACCCTGGTGAACAAGGCCCTGGCCAAACGCCCCGACGACCGCTTCCAAACGCCGGAGGAGATGATCCGGGCCATCGAAGCCGTGTTGGCCGGGCATGAGCTCCCCTTTGAAGAGCAAACCACAGAGACAACCGACCTGGACAATCTCTACCACCAGGCCCAAGCGGCGGTCAAAGCCGGAGCCTGGCAGAGGGCCGTTGACCTGTTCAGCCGCATCCTCAAAACCGACCCCGATTACCGAGATGTCAACGAGCAATTGACCCACATCGGCAATCAGGTCCGGCTGGAAAGCCTCTATCGTGCCGCCCGACAATCTCTTCACCAGGAGCAGTGGGATATTGCCCTACGGCAGATCGAGCAGATCGCAGAGATTGATCCCAGCTACCGGGACATCGACACCCTCCGCACACTGGCGGAAAAGCAAGAGGCGTTCCCCGGCGGAGGGGCAGAGGGTAGCGAGTTTCCGACCCAGGTACACACCACACCGCCACCCTTCCCACCCGATGCGGAGAAGGAAAAGCGCACCACCAGGCGGGCGCCTTGGCTGCTGATCGGAGTTCTGGCAGCGGTGGTGATCGGCAGCGTGGTGTTGCTCCTGCGGCCAGGCCCCGCTCCCGTCGCCGTTGCAACGGCGACCGCCACTGCAACGGTACAGCCTTCCCCCACTGCCTCGCCAACAACCCTCCCAACCGCCGACCGCCGACCGACGGCGACGCCGGAAGCCACGCCCACGACAGCGATAGCGCCGTCGCCCGGCCCCACGGCATCCGCGACGGCGACGGCCACGGCTACGGCAACACCCAGCCCCACCCCGACACCGACGGCCACCCGCCCCCCCGTGATGCAGGGGCAGATCGCCTTCCCCCGCTTCGATGCGGAACGGGGTACGTATGATGTCTTTATCTGCCGGGTGGACGGTCGCAATTGCCGCCGTGTTCTCACCGAAGCCAGCCAACCCGACTTTTTGCCCGACGGTTCGCAGCTGGTTGTCCACTCTTGGAAAGCCGACGACAAGGGCCTGTGGCTGATTTCATCGGAAGGGGAACGGATCTGGAAAATCACGGATACCATTGAAGCCGCCCGCCCCAGCGTGGATTTCCAGGGTAAAATCTATGTCTACCACTCGCGGCAGGTGACGGACCGCCAGCCGCGCCTGTACCGCACCTACGGAGCCGAAACCCGCCCCCTCCGGCGGGAAGGCAACCCGATCCTGGGCCTGGCTCCTAGCTGGCTACCCGACGGCCGCATCCTCTACAGCGGCTGTCTGGGGAACACCTGCGGGATCATTGTCATGCGGGCCGACGGCAGTGCACCGCGCCAGATCGTTGCCGGCAGCAGCGAGACCAATCCCGAATCCTCGCCCGATGGTCGGCAGCTGGCCTTCATGTCACGCCGAGACGGCAATTGGGAAATATACGTCGCCGATCTGGACGGCAGCGGCCTACGCCGCCTGACCCACCATCCGGCCAACGACGGCCTGCCTACCTGGTCACCAGACGGCAAGTACCTGGCCTTTGTCTCCGATAGGGATGGGCAATGGGCAATATGGGTGCTGCCTGCCGGAGGCGGAGGAGAACCACGCAAGCTATTCGCCATCGGCGGACCGCTCGACGGGCGCGTGCGGGGGGCAGCTCCTCACGAAACCCACGGCTGGGTGGAAGAACGCATCTCTTGGAGTCCCTAACCGAGATTCCACCCCTTTCCATTGCGCCATCCTGCTCGCTGCCAAAGGACCTTTCAACGAGTGGACCCCGGCAGGGGGCCTAAAAGCCAAAGCCCCGTGCAATGCACGGGGCTTTGTTTGTGACAGAGTTGATCTCTCTACGGTGTCTGGCCTACAGGTTGTTAACAATCGTGCTGAACACGTTGCCGATGGCCGGACCCAGCAGGAGCAGGATGGCGATAACGACGATAGCCACCAGAACAAGAATCAAAGCATACTCCACCAAACCCTGTCCTTCTTCGCGCGGTAGGAACAGCATCCTGTTCACCTCCTTTCCTTGCATAATTGCGGTCTACGATGAAACTCGCTTGACCGTTGCCCATTATAACAGACAAATGGGATTTTGGCAATAGGACAATGGTACTATTTTGCCGAAATCGGTATCTCCAACCGAACTTTCGTCCCCCGCCCGATGCGACTCTCAATCTGCATCTCACCGCCGAGCATTTCGGCCCGCTCCCGGATGGTGTGCAAGCCCAACCCTTTGCGCTGATGGGTCGGCCCCTGGAGCTCGTTGACGTCAAAGCCGCTACCGTCATCCTCCACGGTCACGACTACCTTTTCCTCTTCCTCCTGAAAGTCCAAAGAGACCTGAACGTTGGTGGCGTGAGCATGGGCCTGGACGTTATTCAGCAGCTCCTGGATCACGCGAAAGATCGTCACTTCGGTATGAGAAGGCAGTCTGGTCTCGCGGCCAAAGACGGTTAGGTTGGTCGAAATGCCGCTCTTTTCTTCAAAATCTTGGATGTACTGCTTCAGAGTCGGCATCAATCCCAGGTCATCAAGCATCATGGGGCGTAGGGTGAGGATAAACCCCCGTATCTTTTGAAAGGTGACGTTGACGGCGTTCTTGAGGTTCCCCAGCTCAACACGAGCCTTGACCGGGTCGGTGTCAAACAACCGCTCACAGATTTCTGCCTGCAAAATCAGGTTGGTCAGGGATTGAGCCGGGCCATCGTGGATCTGTCGCGCCAGGCGCAATCGCTCATTCTCCTGAGCTTCAATGATGCGCACAATGCTGCTTTGCCCCGGAGCAGCAGCCTCTTCCTCCCCTCCCAGATCGCCCGGCGCGATCTGGCTGATCGACTCAATAATGCGCAGGATACGTTGACTTTGTTGCTCCAGACTTTTTTGTCGGTTTTGGAGCTGCTCCAACTGGCTGCGCATCATGAACAGACGCATTTGCGATTCATGGGCCGCGGTATAGATTTCCTTGATGTCGCTGCGGGGGTAGGTGTCAATGTTAGCCTCCATCTGATGCAGACGGTTGGCGATCTGGGCGTTGCGCTGAGCCAGCCTTTCCACCTCGGTCGTACTCTGCCGGATGAGGACATCAATCTCCTTGAGTTCCCGCTGAATCTGCTCGTATTCTTTCTGATTCTCCTGGATCAAGGCGTTGAGCTGCTCCGCCCCCGAAAGGGGAGTTCCTTCTTGTGACATCGGCTCTGAACCTTTCTTGCACTTGTCTCAGACGGTTAGCTAATATCTTGCAAACGGATCCAGCCCCGGCGGAGGGCATAGATGGCAGCTTGGGTTCGGTCGTTGACGGCCAATTTGCGCAAGATGTTGGTCATGTGATTTTTGACCGTCTGGCGGCTGATACCCAATTCGTAGGCGACCTCTTTGTTGCTCTTGCCCTGGGCGATCTGCTGCAAGATCTCCATTTCGCGGGGCGAAAGGGGGACCATCAGCGACCCCAGCTCGCCATTTGCCCCTGCTTCGGTTTGCTCAAACTGTTTGAGCAACCACTCCCCAACCTGGGGCTTGGACAGGACCCGGTCTTCAATGACATAATGCCCCTGATACACCAGGCGGACCGCTTCAATCAGGCGGCGGGGGCTGACATCTTTGGGAAAATAGGCCGACGCACCGGCCCGGATGGCATGGAAGACCTGTTGGTCATCATGGTAGGCGGTAAGCATGATGATGTTGATCTCCAGCAAGGTATCCTTGAGGGCACGGGCAACCTGTAGACCGTTCATACCGGGCAGGTTGATGTCCAGCAGCATCACGTCGGGGACCAGTTGCTTGGCCTGTCGTAACGCCTCGCGACCGTCGTCCACCTCGGCGATTACTTCAATGTCATCCTCGCCCTCCAGGACCCTGCGCAAGCCCTGGCGGAAGACAGGGTGGTCATCTACGAGCATGACAGTGATTTTGTGCATGGCCTCTCCTTCCGCCTCTCAGGCCCGGTTGAGATCGGACGCCCTTCTTGGGTCAACCCGTCCCTCGTAGTATACCACAGAATCGGCCTGTATACAACTTCCGAGATCAACTTTCGGGCTATTCGTTCGGCAGGTGGAAGACGCACATGTTCTCCCGTCCCTGCTCGCGGGTCCATTCATAACCGGTGCAATAGACCTTTTCCAGCCGGGGGTCGGCGGCCAACCGAGCATAGGTTGGCGAGAAATCGGGAAAGAACACGACATAATCGGCCCCTTCCGCCAACATCCAGTCCATCAGACGATCCGCGTCGGTGAGGAAAGGGATCACCTGGGGGGAGATCAGCCCCGCCAGGTCCAGGAGGGGACGGTCGGTCAGGTAACCGACGGCTCCGATGTCGTGGACGGCGATCAGGTCATCCGGCTCCGTGTGCGCGTTGAGCCACCGGGCCACGGCAACCATCTCTCCTTCAATAAAGCCCACATCGTCGCGATAAGCCATCGCTCCCCGCAGCCAAAAGAGCAATGCCAGGGTGATCAACATCGGCGGTATCGCCCGGCTCAGAACGCGCACCGGCAGGTTGGTCGAACGGGGACGGAGCAACAGCCAAGTCCCCCACACGCCGTAGAGGATAAAAACCGGAATGGTGGGGATGGTGTAACGACCGTGTTGATATGCAACCGGCAACCGCCAAGCATAGACGACCAAAAAACCGAACCACCAAGCAAACGGCAACAACGCCCCCCATCGGCGGCGGCGGGACAACCGATAGACGGCATAGCCAAAACCGGGCACGAGCAACACTTGAAAGCCCACCAAGGTCGGTCGGAGCACCCGCCAAAAGCGGATCGGGAACGGCCCTCCCCATCGGTACTCGGCCTGTTTCGCATAGAAGGTATTGGGAAAGATCGCCCCGGCAGTATTCCAGTTGAACCAGAAATAGGGAACGAGAATAAGGAACAGGGCAAACAAGGCCAATCCGCCCGTCAGCAAGCGGAATCTGATCTCCGCCCGCCGGGGCAGCGGCCAGAGGAGCAACCCGCCGATCACCAACCCCGCCAAAGCCAATCCCTCAGGACGGGTAAAAGCCAAAACGCCGCCCAACAACCCGATACCGATAGCACCGACGACGGCTTGCTCCGTTTGCATTGAACCGGGAACCTGGGGTTCCCGGCGGGCATCCACTTGACCGAAGAAATACTCCATCAGGGCCAGGGACAAAGCCGTGAACAGCATCGTCTCCATGCCGGAAGCCGCAGCCCAAACCAGATGCCATTCCACCGCTCCCAGAAACCCGGCCAACAGCGCAGCCGTCAAACGCCCAACATCCAAACGCAACAACAGGCGGTAGGTCAGCCAGGCAGCAGCCGCCAACGACACCCCCCCCAACAGATAGGCCCATAGCCGACCGTCCAAGCCCAGCATATACCCCACCGAGAGGACAAAACTCCAAGCGGGGGATGTAGAACCCGCACTGGGCTGCCCCGGCAGATAGGCCAGCTGACCGCTCCGGGCCAGGTTTCGCGCATATGTCTGGTGGATCCAAGCATCATCCAGGGGAAAACCGAGGAGACCGGCAGAGAGGTAGGCCCCAACGACATAGCCGCCAACGCCGAGCAAAGCGACCGGCACGATCAACATGCTCCACCGAGAAGTCAATCGCAATCTCTTCATCACATCTCCTCAACAGGCTCTTTCCCTTTTGCAGGCGCTCCCTCGGAAATCGCAGGCCGTCCACGACACGTCCGGCCACAGGTCCGGAAGGGGCAACTTTGCTCAGGTCATGGCTATCCGCGCGTCATCGGGGGCGGCACGCAGGAGGCGGTGCAGGTCCTCAACCGTCAACAGGTCGCGGGCCACTGCCTCGCGGACATCGTCTAGGACAAAGAGGCTGTAGCGGCCCTGGGCCAGAAGGTAGCGGAGCACGGCGGTAGTGGTCTCAATGACCAGAGTATCGGCCAGAGGGTCGCTGCGGGGGCGGCCCAGGCCCGGTAGGCGGACGGGGATGAAATCAATGGGCAGCGAATCGGACAGCAGGGCCAAGTGGTGCTGCGGAGAAGCCGGGCCGAAATGGACAACACAAACCGGCAGGTCCAACCCGGCAACGCCCAAAGCCAGGCGGGTCAGGTCCTGCTTTTTATCTGCGCCGGTGTAAAGATAGATCTGCATCATTCCCCCTATCACTACCACCTACAACCTACCAACTACAATCTCCCCGCTACAACCTCCATAGGTATCCCGGCGATCATCAACACCACCCGGTCGGCGGCGCGGGCCAGGGCCTGATTGGCCCAACCCAGGCAATCGCGGTAGGTGCGCCCCAAAGGGTAGGGCGGCACAAGCCCCATGCCCACCTCGTTGGAGACGATGATGAAATGCCCCGGCAGGCGACGGTGGGCGGCCAGCAACGCCTCAATCTCGGCCTGCACCCAGGGCCAGGCGGTATCGGCGTCCGGTTCCTCCTCCCCGCCGGACAAGATGACGTTGGAGACCAGCAAGGTCAGGCAATCGAGCAGGATGGCGTCGGCGGCCCATGCCGACGGATGGGCGATCAGGGCCGCGCCGACGCCCCGCGCTGCCTCCAACGTCTCCCACTCCGGCGGGCGGCGGGCGCGGTGGGCGGCGATCCGCGCCTCCATCTCTTCGTCCCCCGCCTCGGCGGTGGCGACATAGAGCACCCGTCTGCCCGCTTGGGCGGCCAGCGCCTCGGCGTAGTGGCTCTTGCCGCTGCGGGCGCCGCCCAGGATCAGGGTCAGTTTACCGTGGGCCACGGACCACCTCGGCCACCAGATCCCGCGAGGAGAAGAAATCCTCGCGGCTGAACACTTCCAACGTCAGCACGCCGCCGTAGCCCCGCGCGGCCAGCAGGTCCAGCAGGGGGGCAACGCGCTCCACCCCCTGATGGGTCAACGCTTGGTGGTCCCGCCCGCCGACGCCGTGCAGGTGGATGACGCGGGTGCGATCCAGGTGGGCCTCCAGGAAGGGGACCGGGTCGCGCCCGGTGAGCCATAGGTGGCCCACATCCACGCACAAACCTACCGGCAAGTCGTCCAGCAGGGGCAAAAAGGCTTCGGGCGCATAGTTTTCCAGGTTTTCAACGCACAGCCGCCCGGCATCACCCACCATCCCCGCCACCGCTTCCAGGGCGCGGCGGGCGTCGTCGCGCCAGCGGGTCAGCGTCACAGCATCGGGCCGGCCCTCCACCACCCGGCCATCCAGGTGGAGGATGTAAGCCCAGGGGGCCAGGTCGCGGGTGGCGGTGATGACCTTTTCCGCCTTGACCAGCGACGGCGGGTGGGCCGGCGTCAGGTCCAGAGGCAGGTGGACGGTGTAGGTCAGGTCGTGGACCTGGGCCAGTTCGTTCAGGGCGGCGAGGGTCGGGCCATCGGGCAGGTTGGAAGCGTCCTCAACCTCAAAGAGGACCAGCTCCACATCATCCACCCACGGCCCCAGGTTCCGCACGTTGGGCAAGATGTCGGCAGGCCAGACGTAGGAGGTGGAACCCAGGCGATACGGAGTGTTCAAAACGGTCATCATCTCACGCTACTCAGCCAACCCTCCCGCAGGCTGGCAAACCGATTGAAATCGCTTGCCTTGTCCGGCAGTGCAACCGATTTCAACCTGAAACCGCTTCCAAGCCTGCGGGAGGGTGAGCAGTTACCTCACGCTCAGGGCCAACAGGATCGCCGCCTCTACCAACTCGCACAGCGCACCGTAGGTATCGCCCGTCAGCCCGCCGAGCCTGGCCTGCATCCAGCGGGCGGTCGGCCAGGCAACGGCGATGGTTACGACCGGCGGGATCAAGGCGGTCCGGCCCAGGCCCAACGCGGCGGCCAGGGCGGTGACCGACAAGGCGGTTCCGGTGGCGATGATCGGCTGCCCCTTCCCCACACCGGTCCTGGCCTTTTGTCCCAACCCCCCTTCCTTCCGGGCGTAGGGGTAGCGCAGCAGGGCGGCGGTCATGGTCCAGCGGCCCAGGGTCGGGGCCAGGAGCAAGGCGGGCAGCCGAAAGCCGCCGGGCAGGGCGGTCAGGGCGGCGTACTTGGTCAGCAGCAGGAGCACCCCGCCGACCAGGCCAAAGGCGCCGACGTGGAGATCGCGCAGGATGGCCAGGCGGCGTTGGCGGTCCACGGGCGCAAACAAGGCGTCGCAGCAATCCACAAAGCCGTCCAGGTGCAAGGCCCCGCTGAGGGCAACCCAGGCGGCCAGCAGCAACGCCGCCGCCACGCCGTCGGGCCACAGGCGGCGCAGCAGCCAGTCCAGCCCGGCCAGGATGGCGCCCAGGGCCAGCCCGACCAGGGGATACCAAGCCGTGGCCCGGCCCCAATCCTCATCACGGAGGCGGTGGCCGCCGGGCAGCGGTAATGTAGTCAAAAAATGAAAGGCGGCCAGAACGGCACGCATCGGTGAAAACAACCTCAGACAGGAATAGAGCTCCCCAAAAGCACAATGCACCCCACACCCAGGGCCATTATCGCACAAGAAAGCACAAGGGTCAAATCCCAAAAGGCCCCAATTGTAGAGCAAGCACACCTGCAGATCTCGTACTGCACGCGCCCCGGCCCCGGTCCCGGTTTTCGGCTGCGCTCCTCTTTTTGACAAAGCACGCCACTTCTGTTATAATTGCGCAACCGTTTGCACATCGGGATCGGCGATCTAGGTAGCGCGGAGCGGCGTGATGGCCCAACGTTCGGTTTCCATCAAAGACATCGCCAGGGCGGCGGGGGTCTCCCCCTCGACCGTCTCCCGTGCCCTCCACGGCCACCCGCGCATCAGCCAAGCGACCGCCGACCGCATCCGCCACCTGGCCCAGGAGATGGGCTATACCCCCAGCCTACCGGCCCGCAGCCTCGTCACCAAAGACACGGCCACAATCGGCATGATCATCACCCACGCCGCCGATCCCTTCCTGGCCCGCCTGGTACTGGGCGTGGAGGATGCTGCCCGAAGCCACGGCTACTCGGTGTTCCTCAGCAGCTCCTACCGGGACCCTCGGCGGGAGGAAGCGGTCCTCCGCTCTTTTTACGAACGGCGCGTCAGCGGCGTCGTCGTCACCGGCTCCCAGATCGACGACGGCTACTTGGAACTATGCCGACGTTACCCCTTACCCGTCGTCCTGACCAATTGCCGCACCTATCCATACTCCGTCCTCACCGACAACCGCTCCGGCGCAGAGCAAGCCGTTGAGCACCTGGTCCAACTGGGCCATCGGCGGATCGCGTATGCGGCCAGCAAATTGGCCTCCCGCGCCAACCGAGACCGTATGGCGGGCTACCAGGCCGTGCTGGAGCGGCACGGCATCCCTTTCGAGCGGGATCTGATCCTGGACGGAGACGGAACACTGGCCGGGGGAGCACGGGTCGGGCGGCGATTCCTCGCCCTGCACCCCCGTCCGACGGCGATCTTTTGCTTCAACGATGTGATGGCAATGGGGGTGCTGCACACCCTGATCGAAGCGGGCTTGCGCATCCCGCAGGATTGCTCCGTTGTGGGGTTTGACGATCTGGAATGGGCGGCTTACTACTGCCCACCGCTGACGACGGTTCACCAGCCCGGCTACCGCCTGGGCCACCAGGCAATGCAAATGCTCTTCCGCCTGATCGAAGGCCAAGAAGATGTCCGGGCTGAAATTCTACCCGCCCGCCTGGTCGTCCGCCGGACGACCGGGCCGGTCGGCACACCAACGCAGACCTGACGGAGGATCTATCAGGTCGGCGCAAGAAAGGGGGTGATCGGGCCACAGGAACGCAACGGGATTGGGCATTCCGCCGCAAGAGTGCGTCCCTGCGCTCTCAGTCCGCAATCACAAAAAGGAGGAAGAAAATGAAAAAAGCATTGAGCCTTGTCAGCCTGCTGGTGATCTTTTCAATGGTGTTGGCCGCTTGCGGCGCAACGGAGCCGGAAACAATCATCCAAACGGTTGAAGTGGAAAAGACCGTCGTCCAAACCGTAGAGGTGGAAGCACCCAGCGGCGGCGAGATCGTCCACCTGGTCGCCCGCTGCAAGGCCAGCCCGCCCTATGAGAACGGTCGCTGCGACAACCTGGTCAAGGCGGTCGGCGCGGCCAACGCGGTCCTGGCCGAAAAAGGCGATCCCCGCCGCATTGAGTTGGAAGCCATCCAAGATGACGCCGACTGGGGTGACTACAAGACCGAGTTTGAGCTGGCCTCCCAGGCGGGTGAAGCACCGGACATCATCTGCTCCGGCCACGAGCATATCGGCGACTGGGCCACCGCCGGCTACCTGGTGGACATTACCGACATGATCGGCGACTATCCAGAATTCAGCGACGTGATCGACAGCCTGTGGGAATCCACCAAACTGAACGGTCGCATCTGGGGCGTGCCCCAGGACGCCGAGGCCCGGCCCATGTACTACAGCAAGATCCTGCTCAAGAAACTGGGCTGGAGCGACGACGAAATCGAAAATCTGGATGACCGGGTATACGCCGCCGAGTTTACCTGGCAGGATATGTTTGATGTCGCCCAGGAAGCGGTGGAAAAGGGCGTCGTCCAGGAAGGCGACGGCTGGTGGCACCGGCCCTCCAACGGCCCCGACTTTTTGTACTACTACTACGCCGCCGGAGGCCAGGTCCAGGAGGACGGCTTTGACGGCCTGGTATTTGACACCGAAGCCTGGCGCAAGGTCTATGACCTGCTCTACGACGCCGCCCAGGTGCGCAAGATCATCCGCCCCAACAAGTTGGACGGGGACTGGGACTTTCACAAAGAGTACACCGCCAAATTTGACAAGGTGCTCTTTGTCTTTGAGGGGACCTGGCGCTGGGCCAGCTGGCACACCAACTACCTCCAGGATGTAGGCGGCGAGGAGTACCTGTGGAAAAACGTCGGCTTTGCGCCCATCCCGGCCAACAAAGAAGGAACCGGCAAGCCGATCACCCTGACTCACCCCCTCCTGTACATGATCAGCTCCCAATCCAAGTATCCCGACCTGGCCCTCCTCTTGATCTCCAAAGCAACCGTCAAAGAGTTGAACACCGACTATGCCGTGGCCAGCGGTCACCTGGGCATCCTCAAATCCCAGGCCGACTACCCGCCCTACAAGAATGCCAAATTCCTGAGCGCGACCCTGCCCCTGTTGGAATACACCACCTTCCTGCCCAACAGCCCCTACTGGAGCGCGTATTCGGAAGCCTACTACCAGGGCATCCAGGCGGTGGAATCGGGCGACCTGATGCCGGATGAGGCCGTCGAGTTCGTCAAGGAGCGGTTGCAGAACGAATTGGGCGACAACGTCAAGTTCGTACCCTAAAGATCCAGGGCAAGCGCATTTACGAGATTTCGCACCGCAGAGGCGCAGAGTTCGCCGAGGAACAGTTGATTATGCACGGTTTCTCTCCGCGCCCTCGGCGCCTCTGCGGTAAAGCCAAGGCCGGGAACGATAAATGCGTTTGCCCTACTAAAGATCGGCCTTTCCTCCCCCCGCGTCGGTGAGACAAGGGGGGAGGGACCAAAGAACCCTCCCGCAGGTGCGGGGGCCTGTGGCCCATCCCACCTGCGGGAGGGCATAGCGGAAAGGAGTGCTTCCTCATGGCCGCAACGGGCGAGCAGGCCGCTGCCGTCTCCCCGCCGTCCTCCCGCTGGGCGCAGCTCAAAGGCACGTTGGGCGCGTGGGGGTTCATGAGTCCGGCAGCGGTCTTGGTATTGGTGTTCTTTTTCATCCCCGTCATCCTGCTTTTCATCATCAGCCTGACCGACCTCGCCAGCCACAACTTTAGCGAACCCTGGACTTTCATCGGCCTGGAAAACTATGTCCGGCTGTTCAAAGACAAGTTCTTCCCCAAGATTCTGGGCAACACCATCAAATATGTGGTCCTGACCCTGGGGCTGTTCAACGTGGGCCTGGCCCTGGCTTTGGCCTTGCTGACGACCAACATCAACCGCCGGGCCAGCTTCTTCTTCCGGCTGCTGTGGCTGCTGCCCCGCATCACCCCATCGGTGGTCTATATCGTCATGTGGCGGCGCATCTTGCAAACACCCCCTTACGGCATCCTCAATTGGTTCCTGAACATGTTCGGTGTGGAAAATCAACCCTACTGGCTGAACGAGACGCCCTGGCTGTGGGTGATCATGGTCAACGGCCTGGTGGGTGCTTCCTTCGGCATGATCATCTTTACCTCCGCCATTGAGTCCATCCCCTGGGACCTGTTCACCGCCGCCAAAGTGGACGGCGCATCCACCTGGCAGATCATCCGCGACATCACGATCCCCATGATCCGCTGGCCGTTGCTGTTCGTCACCACCTACCAAACCCTCTCCCTCCTCGTCTCCTTTGAGTACATCCTGCTGCTGACCGACGGCGGGCCGGGCCTCTTCACCACCGAAGTCTGGGCCTTGACCGCCTATCACCGCGCCCTGAAAACCTACTTTGGCAGCCACGCCTGGGGATACGGCGCGGCCTGGGGCTTTATCCTGGTGGCCATCGGCATCGTGCTATCGGTCATCTACCTGCGCGTGTTCCGCTTCAACGAACTGGTGCAGGAACCCAAGATTGACGTGTTGTAGGAGGGCATGATGGCAATGATGAAATTTGAAACCGAACGGACCTACGGCCTGCGGCGGTGGATCGGTCAGGCCATCCCCTACATCCTGCTGACCATCAGCATCCTGCCCATCCTGGTCGGCTATGCCTGGGTGATCATCGCCACCTTTTCCACCCGCACCGAGGGCCTGATGCCGGTGGACGCTCAAGGCAATTTCGGCGGATTCACGCTGGAGAACTGGACCTTCCTGGCCGACCCGGAGATCTGGCGGGTGACGCTGAACACCTTTCTGATCGCCGTGGGCATGGTTTTGGGTGTGGGATTCGTTTCGTCGCTGGCCGGGTATGCCCTTTCGCGCATGAACTTTGCCGGGCGCAAGGGCTTTTTGGGCCTGACCCTGATCCTCCACGCCTTCCGCCCGGAGATGCTGCTCATCGCCATCTTTTTCGTGCTCCTCTTCCTGGGCGACATCCCCGTCATCGGCAAATTCCTGGGGTTCAACACCGTCGGCGGCGTAGCCCTGGTGATGATCAGCCTGGAACTGCCCCTGGGCATCTGGCTGATGAAGGGCTTCTTTGACAACATCACCTGGGATATGGAACGTTCGGCCCTCATTGACGGCGCATCCCGCTTCCGCGTCTGGTGGGAGATCATCATCCCCCAGATCAAGCCGGGGCTGGCGGCCCTTTCCATCTTTCTCTTCATCTCCGGCTGGAACGCCTTCCTGATCCCTTACACCTTTACCATCGGCGCCAAAGTCTCCAACCTGCCGGTCTACCTGAACCAATTCTCCGGAGATACGTCGCTCATGTCCTGGAACCAGGTGGCGGCGGTGGGCCTCTTCAGCCTGATCCCGGTGATGATCTTTTTCCTCTTTACCCAGGAAGCATTGCTCAGCATCTACGGCGGCGGTTCCAAAGGCGGCGTATAGCCGGGACGCGCAACACGGAGAAGACACACCCTCCGCCTATCTCCGTGCAACCCATTTGACAGGAGTAAGCCAATGAGAGTGGAACTGGAAAACCTCACCAAAAAATGGGGAGACGTGGTCGGAGCCGACGGCATCACCCTGGAGATAGAACACGGCGAATTCGTCGCCTTCCTGGGGCCTTCCGGCTGCGGCAAGACCACGACCCTGCTGATGATCGCCGGTATCTACAAACCCACGGCGGGCATCATCCGCTTTGACGGCAAAGTAGTCAACCGGGTAGCCCCCAAAGACCGGGGGATCGGCATGGTCTTTCAGAGCTACGCCCTCTACCCCCACATGACCGTCTTCAAGAACATCAGCTACCCCCTCAAACTGCAAAAGGTCCCCAAGGACGAATTGCGGCGGCGGACGCAGCGGGTGGCGGACATGATGGGCATCGGCCACCTGATGGACCGCAAACCGGCCCAACTTTCCGGCGGACAGCAGCAGCGGGTGGCCCTGGGCCGGGCTTTGGTCAAAGAACCCCGGCTGTTGCTCTTTGACGAACCCCTTTCCAACCTGGACGCCCGCCTGCGCCTGACCATGCGCGGCGAGATCAAGCGGCTGCAAATGGAGCTGGGCATCACCTCCATCTATGTCACCCACGACCAGGTGGAAGCTATGACCATGGCCGACCGGGTGGCCGTCATGCGGGATGGGAAGCTACAGGCATATGCCCCACCCGACGAACTGTACGACCGGCCCCGCACCCTCTTTATCGCCGGGTTCATCGGCAATCCACCCATGAACTTTTGGCGGGCCGAAGTGGTGCAGCGGGAAGGAACCTTCTACGCCCGACAGGCCGGGCTGGAGGTGCCCGTCCCCGCCGAGCGGGGCGAAAAGGCCGCCGGACGAGGGGAAGTCATCGTCGGCCTCCGCCCGGAGGACCTAACCCTGAGCGAAGAGGGCATCCCCGGCGAGGTCTATGTCGTCGAGCCGCTGGGCCGCGACGACCTGCTGGACGTGCGCATCGGCGAGACCAGCCTGCGCGTCCTGGCCGACCCCGCCCTCAACATCCGCATCGGCGATACGGTCCGCCTGAAATTCAACACCAACAAGATCCAATTCTTCGACCCCGAAACGGAAGAATCGCTGCTGTGGGAATAATTCACAACATCGCCCACCGGGGAGCCTCCGCCTACGAGCCGGAAAACACCCTCCCGGCCTTTGCGCGGGCTATAGAGATGGGGGCCACCATGTTGGAGCTGGACCTGCACCTCAGCCGCGACGGCTACCCGGTCGTCATCCACGACGCCGACCTGGAACGCACCACCGACGGCACAGGCCGCGTCGCCGACATGGACCTGGCCCGGTTGCGGAAACTGGATGCCGGCCGGGGCCAACGGCTGCCCACCCTGGCCGAGGTCATTGAGCTGGCGCGGGGACGGGTGGAGCTCTACCTGGAACTGAAAGGGCCGGGCACGCCGGAACCGGTCGTGCGGTCGCTGCGGGCGCAAAATTTTACGGACTATGTGATCGTCGGTTCCTTTTTCCCCACCCTGCTCCGGGAAGCCAAAGCGTTGGAGGCGGGTCTCCGCACCTCCCTTCTCGTCGGCTGGGCGGAGCGGACCGACATGGTGGAGCGGGCGTTGGCCCTGGGCGTCGACTTTGTACACCCCTGCTGGGAGCGCGCCTCGCCCACGCCCCACAAACTGCTCCCCCCGTCGCGGGTCGCCGCCATCCGGGAGCAGGGCCTGGGGATCATCCTCTGGCACGAAGAACGCCCCGCCGAACTGCGCCGCCTGGCCGTACTGGACGTGGACGGCATCTGCACCAACACGCCCGACATCCTGGCCGCCATCCTGGCAAACGGGCAATGAGGAGAGGGTCCTGATGGGAGCAACGGTTGAGACCGATGTGATGATGATCGGGCACTTTGCCCGCGACCGCTTGGTGGTAGATGGGCACGGCGAGGAGGCTTCCGGCGGGGCGGTGTACTACGGCAGCATCGCCCTGCGCCGCCTGGGGGTGGATGTCGCCGTCGTCACCCGCCTGCACCCCGCCGATTTCGGCCTGCTGGATGAGCTGAAAGAGGAGGGCGTGCAGGTCTTCGCCGCGCCCGCCCCGGCCACCTCCGGCATTGAGAACATCTACAACTCTGCCGACATGGAACGCCGCATCTGCAAACCCCTGGGCTTTGCCGGGCCGTTCCGGGCCGCGGACATCCCCGACCTGGCGGCCCGCATCTATGTCGCCGCCCCCATCATCGCCGGGGAGATTGACCTGCCGCTTTTGGAGATGCTGGCCCGGCGCGGCCCCGTGGCCCTGGATGTGCAGGGCTTTGTCCGCGTCCGGGAGGGCGGTGACCTGGTTTTCCGCCCCTGGGCCGAGATGGAAGCCGGGTTGGCCCAGGTCACCTACCTCAAGGTGGACCGGGCCGAAGCGGAGCTGCTGACCGGCCAAAGCGACCTACCGACCGCCGCCCGGCTGCTGGCCGCCTACGGCCCCCGCGAGATCGTCATCACCCAATCGGCGGGCGTGACCGTCCTGGCCGAAGGGCAGATCTACCAGGCTCCCTTCACCCCCCGCTCCCTGGCCGGGCGGACGGGCCGGGGCGACACCTGCTTTGCCACCTATTTGGGCCTTCGTCTGAGCCGCCCCCCGGCGGAGGCGACGCGCCTGGCCGCCGCCATCACCAGCCGCAAGCAGGAACAACCCGGCCCCTGGCGCGGCTCCCTGGCCGACGTGGAGTAACGGAACCGCAACCCACCCTGTAAAACACCGCGACTCACAGATGAGGAACATGCCATCACCTGCCAAACCGTTCGCAATCGTGTGCCTGGCCGCCTTGCTGCTTGCCGCTTGCGGACCGCTGCGGGCATCGCCCACCCCTGCCCCACCCGGTCCTCCCGCCTCCCACGACGACCTGCTCCGCCACTACGCGCCCATCATCCACCACGGCGTTGCCTCCGACCGGGATTTCCTCACCGCCGTCGATTTTGACGGCAATCTGATCGGCAACGATAACTGGCAGAACCAACCAAGCGGCGACCTTTCGGCCTACGTCTACGCCTCCCTCATTGAGAGCGAAACCCATTGGTTCCTCTTTTACGCCCTCTTTCACCCCTGCGACTACACCGCAGACCCCTGCGCCGAAAGCGGCGGCTGCCACGAAAACGACATGGAATCGCTCCAACTCATCGTCGCCCAGGATGGAACCCCCTTTGGACGCCCCATCGCCCTGGAAACCCTGGCCCACAGCCACATCTACCTTTACCGCCTGGACGACACGGTGCGGAGCGGCGCGTTGCCGGTAAAGGGCCGGGCCACCCTGGAAGAAGGTCACCCCGTCGTCTGGGTAGAAACCTACGGCCACGGCATTTACGGTCGGCGGCTGCGGCTCAGACCCTCGGCCATCACCTACCGTCCCGGCGACGAGGCCCGGACCCCGACCGGGGCGGACGGCGAACAGGTCTCCTACCGGCTGCTGTCCATCTACGACACCCTGTGGCCCTACCGGACGGAGATGGGACCGGGCAAGCTCTTTGACCGGCCCTTCCGCTACCGGGGCCACATCCTGGCCGCCGCCTTTGACGGCGACGATTGGGGAGAGGACAAGGCCAACACCCCTTGGGGCTACAACCAGGAAACCGGCGAGGCCCTGGTCCGGGGCGATTGGTTCCTGGACCCGGCCAAAGCCTTTGCCTATCACGCCACCGTCGGAGGCGAATTCTCTATGGATTATCTCCACAACCCGTACCTGGACGACCTGGAGGCTCCATGACCGGTAGCGACCGACTTCCCATGCTGGTCCATCATGCGGCCCGGCGGGAGCACGGCCATCCGCCCAACTCACCTGCCGCCGTGCGGGCCTGCTTGGAGGCCGCCGCCCGCGCCATAGAGGTAGACATCTCCCCCCTGGCCGACGGGCACTTTGTCTTGCTCCACGGCCCCTTCCTGGAGCCGGAGACCACCGGCAGCGGCCCCGTGAGCGAGCACACCGCCGCCCAGGTCCGTACCTTGCATTACACCCATGGGGGCACGACAAGCCAGGCCCCCGTCGGCTTCCTGGCCGAGGTGCTGGACCTGCTGGCTGCCCATCCCCATCCCGTTGAGCTGCAACTGGACCTGAAGCCCAACATCTTTTTGTCCGATGCGGTTCTGGCCCGCCTGGCCGCCGACCTGCGCCCCTTTGGCGCGCGGGTGCGGGTGACAAGCCCCGCCGATTGGGTACTGCGCCGCCTGCAGGCCATCGCCCCCGAACTGGCCCTGGGGTTCGACCCCCTGCTCTACCTGAGATTGGATGAGGAAAAGCAAAGCCCCGACCTGCCGCCCTTCCGCCGGGGGGCTTACGGTTACCTGGATGATCATCCCCTGGCCGGTCACCGTTGGGGGCCGCCCGCCGCCTACTGGGCCGCCCGCGCCGAAGCACTGTGGGCGCAATCCCCTCAGGGAGCCATCTGGTACATCCACGCCCGGCTGCTGGCCCGTGCCCTGGACGACGGCTTTGATTGGATCGCCGACCTGCACCGCCGGGGCGCAAAGGTGGACGCTTGGACGCTGGACGCCCACCGACCGGAAGAAGTGGCCCTGGCCCGGCGGCTCCTGGCCCACGGCCTGGACCGCATCACCACCAACAACGCCCCGGCCCTGGCGAGGGCGTTGGACGTAGACGTCATCTATTGAAAGTTTCCCCCTGGCCTCGGCCCGGTTTCAAAGAGACCGAGGACACGGAGGAGAACCGCGTAAGGTCAACCATTTCACCCCTGCGGGCCGGAGACACCGGCATCGGCAAAGGTGGCCATCTCGGACAGGATGCGGCAGGCGGCTTCGACCAGGTGGAAGGCCAGAACCGCGCCGCTGCCCTCACCCAGGCGCAGGTCCAGGTCCAGGAGGGGACGCAAGCCCAGGGCCTTCCAGATAGGGCCGTGCCCCCGCTCCACGGAGAGGTGGGAGGCGATGAGATAGGGTTTGACCGCCGGGCAGATGGCGGCGGCCAGAAGCGCACCCGCCGCCGAGATGAACCCGTCTACGACGACGGGGATGCGCCGCGCCGCCGCACCCAGGCACACCCCGGCGATGGCCCCCAGTTCAAAACCGCCCACGGCGGATAGCACGCCCAGCGGATCGGCGGGATCGGGCCGGTGGCGGTCCAAAGCCGCTTCTATGACGGCGATCTTGTGGGCCAGGCCCGCATCATCCAGGCCGGTGCCGCGCCCCGTCACGGCGGCCACGGGCAGCTCGGTGTAGAGGGCGGCAATGGCGCTGGCCGGGGTCGTGTTGCCGATGCCCATTTCCCCCGTGGCGACCAGGTCCAGCCCCCGCGCGGCCTCATCCGCCAACAGGGCGATGCCGGTTTCCACGGCGCGGACGGCCTGCTCGCGGCTCATGGCCGGTCCGTGGGCGAAATTGGCCGTGCCGGGAGCGATCTTGCGGGCGATCAGGTCGGGGTGGGCGGGCAGCTCGGCAGCAACGCCCACATCGGCGACGACCACCCGCGCCCCGGCCTGACGGGCCAGGACGTTGATGGCCGCCCCGCCCCGCAAAAAGTTGAGCACCATCTGCGCCGTCACCTCGGAAGGGTAGGCACTGACCCCTTCGGCGGCGATGCCGTGGTCGGCGGCCAGGACGATGACGGCTTTGCGCTCCACGCGGGGCAGGGGCCGCCCCTGGATGCCCGCCAATTGGACCGAGAGCGATTCCAATCGGCCCAGCGCACCCTGGGGCTTGGTCAACAGGTCCTGGCGGGCCTGGGCAGCGGCCATGGCCGCCTCATCCAAAGGTCGGATGGCAGCACAGGTTTCTGCAATGAGTGTGGATTCGGTCATGCTTCTCTCACCTCAAAAAAGAATCGTTGTTGGAAACGCCGCAAGAGACGGATCACCGGTGCGGCGAAAAGGAGCAGCAACACCAGATTGCCCACCGCGCGGGCTAAATCCCACCACAGGGAAGTGACAACATAAAAGACGGCGTAGCGTTGCAAGGTCTCGGCCAGACTCAGGCCCGGCTGCCAATACATCTCCGATTGGGCCGGAGTAAAGACAAAGGGCCAGAAATAGATGTTCATCAACAGACCAAAGGCGAACCCCAGGAACATGCCCCACAGGGCCAATATGACCACCTCGGCGCGGGGGTGACGATCCAGGCGGGGGAGCAGGCCCGACAGCAACCCCACCCACCCGGCGGAGAACATCTGGTAGGGCAGCCAGGGGCCGATCCCAAAGCCGAGAAAGGCCGAGACGGCCAGGGAAAAGACGCCCAGGAGGAAGCCAAAGGTAGGGCCGTAGACGTAGCCGCACAGGATGGGCAAGATGAACACCAGGGTAAAGCCCGCCGGACCGGGTACGCCCCGCAGCACCGCGTTGACCGCCGTCAGCACACCCAGGACGGCGATCAGCTTGGTGTTCATCACCCCCGCCGAAAGGCTGCTCAGCACCGCCCCCAGGCAGAGCAAAACCAACAGGATGAAGAGCAACGGCGCATCCTGGGAATGGGCCATCTCCCCCAAATTCTGCCGGGGCACGAAAAAGGGGTAGAAAAAGGCCCCCAGGCCGATGATGCTGGCGATGACGAGAATGGCAGCATTCAGAAACTTTTGCATGGCCGGACGAGACCTCCCGAAGCACGGGTGACCGCAAGGATTTTGCGCACCGTTGACACCGAAACGGGAGAATGGTATACTGCAAGTAGCACCGGACGGCGACCGAGGGACGCATGGGAGGGCAAGACATCTATTTGATCAAAGCGTTGGAAAGCCTGCAAGGGGCCGAAAGCGAGTTCGTCAACGGGCGGTTTGACAACGCCGCCAACCGCGCCTATTATGCTTGCTTTCAAGGGGCCATCGCCGCCCTGCAACATGAGGGGATCAAACCCCGGCGGGCGGACGGTGGGTGGAGCCACGCTTTTGTTCAATCGGCCTTTGCCGGGCAGTTGATCAAACGGCGCAAACGGTATCCGGCGGCTCTGAAGACCACCTTGCCGGAGAACGAGGACTTGCGTCGCCGCGCCGATTACACGCTGGAGATGGTGAGTAAAAAAGGGGCCAAGCGGGCATTGGACCGGGCGCGGAGATTTGTAGGAAGTGTGAGGAGCAGGATAGAGGAAAGGATCTGAGCAATGAGCGAACAGTTTGACGAGCGCGTTCGTGAACATATCCAAGAGTTTCAACAGATCATCAAGGAGCATTTTCCCGAAGCCACCTTCAAGACCTACGCCGGTTGGGAACCCAATCATTACTTCATTGAAGCCTACACCGATGTGGACGACGAGTTTGAAGTCCTGGACCTGGTAGGCGACCGCATCGTAGATATTCTGGTAGAAGAAGGGACGCGCATCCACGTAATCCCCATGGGCAACAACCATCGTTGATCCTGCCCGCCTTTTGGCGCGCCGGCAGCGGTAGGAGGATAGGCCGACGATTCCCTTGCGGAGCGTCGGCCTTTTTGCAAAGCCCGCAGGAGAGGGTCACCGCCCGTACACTTGTGCTCTCAACACATCCTCCACGGTCAGAAGGGCCGGATGGCGGAACAGTTTGTTGACCTGGGAGGCAAAGACCAACGATTCGCTCATCACCCGGCGGACCGGGCCGTCCACCACGACCTGTCCCTCACCGAGCAGGATCACCCGGTCGGCGCATTGGGCTACCAGTTCTACATCGTGGGTGGCCATGAGGATGGTCCGTCCCCGCGCCTTTTCCCCCTGCAAAAAGGCGATCAACGCTTCCTTCTGCCGATAGTCCAGCCCCCGCGTCGGCTCATCCAACAGCAAAATCGGCGGCTCGGCGACCAGGATGGCGGCCAGGGCCACCCGTTGCCGCTCGCCGACGCTCAGATCGCGGGGGTAACGGTCGGCGTAGGGCGTCAGGCCCAGGGCGGCCAGCAACGCATCGTTGTCGCCGGGCGGCAGGTTGTGCCCCCGCCGGGTAAAATCCAGTTCCCGGCGGACCGTATCGTTGAAGAGCAGGGCGTTGGGGTTCTGGGGCACATAGCCGACGACGCGGATGATCTCCTCCAGGGAGGCATGGCGGGTGTCCAGCGGATCGGAAGCGGCGGGCGCCGTGATCTGCACCCGGCCCCGATCCGGCTTGAGCAGGCCGACGATCTGCTTGAGCAGCGTCGTCTTGCCGGAACCGTTGCGCCCCATCAAGGCCACAAATTCACCCCGGCCCACGGTGAAGGAGACCTCTTGCAGGGCCGGGTGACCGTTGTAGGAAAAGGCCAACTTTTGGACGGAGACGGAGGTCGGTAGATTGGGGAGCGGTAGGTCGGTGGGTTGCCCCTCCGGTCTGCTCATCCCTTGCTTCCTGACAAAGCGGCGGCCCTCTTTGATGGTCAGCGGCAGGGGCGACCAGCCCAACGCTTTCGCCAGGGTGACAAGGGGTGGGGTGAGATCGGTTTGTTGCAGGACGGCCCGCGGTTCATCCAGGAGGAGGGGTTGGCCGGGGCCGGGCAGGTAGAGGATGCGGTCGGCATATTGGACCACCCGCTCCAGGCGGTGTTCGGAAAGGATGACCGTCAGGCCCAGGTCCTGATTGAGCTTGACCAGCGTGTCCAGCACCTCCTCCGCGCCCTGGGGGTCCAGTTGCGAAGTCGGCTCATCCAAGACCAGGACGCGGGGCTGGAGGGTCAACACGGCGGCGATGGCTACCCGTTGCCGCTCCCCGCCGGAAAGGGTGTTGACCGATCTCCGGCGCAGGTGGGCGATGTTGAGCTGATCCAGCACCTCCTCCACCCGCTTGCGCATGATCACCGGGTCCACGCCCTGGTTTTCCAGGGCAAAGGCCAGTTCATCCTCCACCCGGTCCACCACGAACTGAGCCTCCGGGTCTTGCAGGACAAAGCCCACCAGGTCGGCCATCCCCTGGGGACCGAGGGCCACCGGATCGCGGCCTGCCACACGGATCTGCCCGCCGATGCTGCCGCCGTAGAAATGGGGGACCAGGCCGTTCAGGCAGCGGAGCAGGGTAGACTTGCCCGCGCCCGACGGCCCGACCACCAACAGGAACTCACCCTCTTCAATTTCCAGGCTCACATCCCGGAGCACGTCCTCCGCCGCGCCGGGATAACGGTAGCTTACGTGCGTGAACCGAATCATACATCTCACTCCGAAGAAACCGCCGGGAAAGGCCGCCATCTCTCGGCGACCTTTGCGGTGCGAAAGCCGGTAGATGCGTCTGCTCTGCCGGTGATAGAAGGTACGGTTGCGTCAATTACCATCTGCCCTCGCCCCTTGTTCTCCGACCGCCGCCGGGGCCAGCAGGGCGGGCAAGGCCAACAGCAGCAGGGCCGCGCCCACCCAGGGGTTGAACGGCGGCATCAAGGGATTGGGCGGGTAGGGGTTGTAGGACAGCGTCGCGGGCGCGGTCGCTTTGGCGGCGATCACGACGGCCAGCACGATGCCACCGGCAAGGGCGACGACGGTGTCGCGGGCGTGCCAGCGGGGACGGCGGTAGCGGGTCTGTTGCACGCCCCGCCCCTGAAGCCAAAAGAGGAACAGCAACCCGGCCCCACCAAAAGCGATCAATGCACCGCCCCACACCCGCCGTTGGCCGGAAAAGGCGACGACGGACAGGCCGATCAGCAAGGCCAAAAGGGCAACCAGCATCCCCGCCTGAGCCGCCAGCGTCTCCCGACGGGAGCGGGGGCGGACCGCGCTGCCAAAGCCCCGCGCTTCCATCGTCTCGGCCAGCTGAATGGCCCGCTCCAGGCCGCCAGCCAGGAGGGGCATCACCAGGGGCAACAGGTCGCGGAGGCCGCGAAAGCGGTGGCCCCGGATGCGCTGTGCCTGGCGGATCTCCTTCGCGCTGAGGACCATCTGGGGAACAAAGGTGATGGCGATGGAGATGACCACCCCGGCCTGGAAGAGAAAGGCGGGTGTGGCCCGCAACAGTTGGTAATGATCCACCACGGCGTTAAAGGCGGCGAACACGACCAGGATGGTAAACAGGGCCAGGCCGTTGACCGCTCCGGCAATGACCGCTTCCAGGGTGATCTTGCCGCCGATGATGGGCCAATTCGGCGGCAAGGAAAAGAGGACGATCTGGCCGATGTGGATGGACAGGGCGTTGAAGGGGATGGTCAGGGCAAAGAGAAAGAAGCCCAGTTTGACGAAACTCCCCCAGCTGCTGCCCACCAGGGTAGAGCGGCCCAGGGCGGTGTAGACCACCCAGGCCGCGCCCAGGATCAACGCCGAGTACAGCGGATTGCGCAGGGTAAAGGCCGGCACGGCGGCGGCGACGAGCCAGGCCAGCCAGGATAGGGTGTGAAACATGGGTGAATGAGCAATGACCAACAGGGTCAGGTGCGGCGGCGGATGACCAGGGCGGCGGCGATGAGGGCCAGGAGGGCCAGGGCAAAAGGCCAGTAGTCGGCGGGCGATGGGTTGGTGGTTGGTAAATTGGTAGTTGGTAGATTGGTAGTGGGTAGATTGGTGGTTGGTAGGTTGGGGGTAGGAAGGAGGAGTGTTGTTGTGGGCCGGGGAGAGGTGGTGGCTGGAAGGGGGAGTGTTGTTGTGGGCCGGGGAGAGGTGGCGGTCGGGGCGGAGGTGGGAAAAGTGGTGGCGGTGGGAGACGGGGTGGGCGTATGGGTGGGGGCGGCGCAAACGGCCTCAAAGGTCAGGTCGTCGGAAGGAGGTGTGTGGCCGTCGCCCCACACCCAGGCTTCCACCGAACCGACCTCGGCTTTGTGCACCCCTGCGCCCAGGTTTGAGTAGGTCCAGGTATCCCCGCCCGGCTCGCGGTAAAAGTAGTTCCAATAGGCACAATCGCTGCCGCCCATGCACCGACAAAAGCAGTGCTCCGCCGGGAAATCACAACCTTGCCCCTCAATCCGGCAGATGGTGACGCCCATGCTGCTGGCCGTGTCCATGACCACGTCCAGACCGGAGCGCAACAGCAGGTCCGCGCCGGTGACCTCGCCCTCCACCTCAAGGCAAAAGGTCTCCACCCGGCCATCTTCAAAGCGGATGACCAGGCCCACCCGCCCCGGCTCATCGGAGCGCAAAGCAGAGGAGAGCCAGCCTGAAGCGATCAAGAGCGAGAGGGCCAAAAGTCGCACCATAGCTCCTTCCACAAACACGTCCACGGGATGGGAGGGCGACCCGGTCGACCGGTCACGGCGACCGGGCCGCCCGCCTCACCTCATGGGAGGAGGATCCCCTACTTCCGGCGGCGCACAATCAGGCCGCCACCGGCCAGGGCCATGCCGCCCAACAGCAGCCATATCCCCGGATCGGCGACAGGGCCGCCGGTCTGGGGCATGGTCGCCGGGGCTGCCGGTTCACCCACGTCCATCGTGGCAAAGGGGAAGGCTTTGCCCGCCAGGGCCGGGAGGGCCTGCACCGTCGCCAACAGGTTGTCATCGGGGACCGACGCCTTCCAGGCAAAGGCTCCGCTTTCGTTCTGCAAGGCCTCCAGGGCGGCGATGGGCGTTTTGCCCTCGGCAACGGTCCATGTGGTCGGATCGATCCCGGCGGCCAGGAGGGCCTGGACGGTCACCGCCGTTGAGTTGGCGTCGGTTTCGGTGCCGAAATCGGAGGGGTTCTGGTAGGGCCAGCCGCCGTCGTCGTTTTGGATGCTCTTGTAGTAATCCAACGCTTTGGTCACGGCCGCGCTACCGGGGTCTTCCCCGGCGGCGATGAGGGCTTGTAGGGCAAAGGCGGTCGTGTTGGTGTCGCCCGCCGTCTCCGCCGTGCCATCCCAGGCCCAGCTGCCGTTTTCCTGCTGGGCGGCCTTGATGTACTCAACAGAGGCCGCCGGGATGGGACGCCGGGCACTGCTCAGGGCCAAGACGGCCAGCAGGTGGTTGAAAAAGGTGTCCATCTCGCCGCCGATCTTGCCGTCGTCGCCGATGAGCGATTCCAGCTTGGCGACCGAATCTGTGCCGCCGAACTCGCGGGGGTTCTCCCCGGCGGCGATGACGGCCAGGATCAATTTGGCAAGATCCCCGGCGCTGCTCGTTGAAGCGGCGTTGGCCGCCAAGTAGGTCAAGGGTGTGTTGCCGTCCCGGTCAAAGGCGGCGGGGTCCCCCCCGGCGGCGACGATTGCCAACACGGCATCAGATGTGGAACCGACGGCGCTATCGGGGCTAAAGCCGCTGCCAAAGCCGCCGTCGTCGTTCTGCTGGGTTTTGAGGTAAGCCAGGGCGGCATCCAGGTCCGCCGCGGCCAGGGCCGACAGCGTACCGCCCAGCAGCACGGCCAACACAACGATCAAAGTGACGATCTGTTTCCTCATTTTTTCCTCTCCTTACAATAAATCTTTTTAGGTTTCGCAGCAAAGCGCGGGGGTGGTCTTTACCCACCGAGGTCCCACGAAAAAGCCCTGACCTTGTGGTCAGGGCTTGTCTACCGACAAAAAACCCCTTGCCGAAAAGCAAAGGGTTGTCATGGTTCAATCCATGCGCCTCCCCCCTTTCCGCGAAGGTCCGTAGGGCGCGACCGTGGCGGGCATTCTGGCTTGATCAGGTTGTAGGTTGTAGTGGGTAGGTGCGGTGGGTTGCGAACCTGATCTTACAGTTGCGGGACAGCGCCGGACTTTCACCGGTCTTTCCCCCTTGCGCTCCGCGCATCCGGGCTACGGAGCACCACGGCCACAATATCTGTCTGTTCAAGTGCCGGGCACACTATAGCACACCTGGGGGATGGTGTCAAATCAGGCCAGGCCGCGTACCTCTCGTTCCAGTCGTTCGAAAAAGGCGACCATGAAGGCGTGACGCTCCTCGGCGATGCGGCGCGCGCTTTCGGTCAGCAACCGGTCGCGGATTTTGACCAGTTTCATCCGGAATTCGTGAACGGGGGTGTGCCGAGGATGATTGGCGCGGGTCTCTTCATAGCCGGGCGGGACCTCGGCCCACAGGCGTTGCCCCTCGTAGCCGCCGTAGGCAAAGGCGCGGGCGATGCCGATGGCGCCGATGGCATCCAGTTTGTCGGCATCGTGGAGGACTTTTGCCTCCGGCGTCCGGGGGGTGGGGCCGGTGCGGAAGCGGTGGGCGGCGATGGCGTGGGCCACCGCTTCGACCTTTTCCGGCGGGTGGTCGGCCAGCAGGCGGCGGGCGAACTCGGCCCCGGCCCGGGCGTGGTCCTGGGCCAGGCGGTCGGTCTCCTCCACGCGGGCCACGTCATGGAGCAGAACCGCCGTGCGGACGATCTCCCAATCGGCCCCTTCCTCGCGGGCCAACCGCTCGGCCAGGGCAAGGACGCGCAACACGTGGTCAAAATCGTGGATGGCGTCGGCCCCCCGGTAGTAGGCACGTGCTTGTTCGACGGTGATCATGCGATTCCTCCACCCCCGCGCTTTCATCCCCCGGCGGCGTGACGGACCAAACGGCCCGGAGACGGCACACCGGCGGCAGCAAATTAGTCTGACAACGGGGGCAGTATAGCAGAGGACGGAGCCTTTGCCAATTTTGAGGAACGAGGAAACGGACCGAAAGATACATTGCCCAATCGGCAGGATTTGCCCTTTTCAACGGTTTGTGTTATGAATAAGCCGAGCAGTGGCCGACGCGTCAAGAGAGGGATTCCCCGACGGGGTTCGGTACATCTGACCGGTTTGCCATCCCATATTCCGTGGTTTGTCCATGATAGGCAATCCTGGATTTTGGATCAACCGCAGGCTCGCAGAGCGTCACTCGGCTATGATTCGCTCACAGTTGTTGTGTGTTCAAAAGTCTGCGCAGGGTGATCGGTGTACAATGTCCAGGCCGGTGTAGGGTTTCCGTGATTGCAACCCAGGGAGCGGGTTAGGTGGATTCCGTATAAACCCCCGACAGGGAGGGGAAGACGGATGCTGTATAATCAATAGTTATGCGGCTACTTTGTTACAGTATGGGAGG
>Ga0256914_1000480_pt1 | contig 39836 bp, 33 predicted proteins | sample HulkmetaG_FD_191571 | JGI IMG/M metagenome (GOLD analysis project Ga0256914, IMG submission 191571) | Hydrothermal chimney microbial communities from Main Endeavour vent field at the Juan de Fuca Ridge, Pacific Ocean - Hulk | ecosystem: Environmental > Aquatic > Marine > Hydrothermal vents ... | reverse complement strand
TTTCATCCTTATTTTACCATTCAACAAAATGAAAAAACAAAAATAGGCAATCACCGACCACAGTTTAGTAACGATTTTTATTATCAAGAAATACCCCTAAAAGAAAACTCTCTGCAAAGCAAAGATGAAGCAATTATAATAGACACAGAAGGGGGTCTGGTGGAAATGAAAACCGAGGGCTTTAAAGTTGTTTGCCTATGGACGGACAATCCTCAAGAATACGCTTGCATTGAGCCGGTGATTACAGAACATCAAAAATTCAACACTCCCGCCGGCACATTTTTAAAACAGGGAGAAAAATTAAAAGTAAAGATGAAATTAAATCTTAAAACGAAATAAAAAATAAAAATATTTATCAAAACAAAAACAACAGCGGAATGAAATCCGCTGTTGTTTTAAAAAATAAAGAGAACTATTTTAATTTTTTGTGACAGAACCACCAGTCAAAACAATCTTTTTGTTTTTTTCGTTTTTTGGCTAAAGTTTCATTGTCTGCCGGTGGAATGATAACATTTTTTCCAACCAGTTCATTGTTTGGATAATTTTCCGGGCAAGCCACCCCGTTAGCATCGGAAACTTGCAAAGCGTTTACCGTTCGCAAAATTTCATCAACATTACGACCAACTTCTTGCGGATAGTAAAGAATTGTTCTAACTATTGCTTTAGGGTCAATAATGAATACCGCTCGAACGGTATTTGTTCCTTTGTTAGGTTGAATCATTCCTAGCTCTTCCGCTACCAATCCCATATCGTCGGCAATTATCGGAAACTTAATGGTTTCGTTTAAATTATCCTTAATCCATTCCACCCATTTAATATGAGAAAAAACTTGATCGATGGATAAGCCGATTAATTGGGTGTTTAATTTTTTGAATTTGTTGTACCGTTTGTTAAAAGCGACAAATTCAGTGGTGCAAACCGGAGTAAAATCTGCCGGATGACTAAACAATACAGTCCATTTACCTTTTAAGTCTTTTGGGAAAGACATTTTTCCGTGAGTTGTTAAAACTTCCATCTTTGGAAAAGAATCACCCAACAGTGGAACAGTGTATATATTTTCTTCCATTTTTTTATTGTTACTTATTACTTGATTAATTGTAGTGTATTTATTAAAATGGTCAAGTATTTGCACAAGATGACCATATCGCAAACAATTCTATCAGACTTTCCAAGGTCTCCATGGAGTTTTGTTGTTCAGGGCTTCATGGGATCTGATAGAACTATGCTCTATTAACCGGTCCTTAACATTTTATTAATCTATCTTCATTATTTATTTTCAAAGATGTTCACGATGTGTTTTGTTCTGTGTTTGTAGGACATACTTATTTTTAGAGTACGGAGCATTTTTAATAGACAAAAGAAATAATTCTGCTAGGATCAAGATGATATTGAAAACAGTCTAATTATAATTTTGTAACAAGTTGGACTTGTGATAAACTTTAAAAGAATAAAGATTATGGAAAGACCAAGAGAAGAGACAAGTAAACCATTTATAGATGACATTTATCTTAGTCGTGCTATACCGGCGAAATATATAAATTTAATACAAGAGGTTGGTGAAAATCCAACAATGAGACACAACCCCTTAACATCTTTAACAACTGTTGCCTGGACACGTATACTCTATGATTCAGAGCGGAAAAGTTTTTTTGAGAAACACCTAACAGGACAAATATTAATCGATTTGGGTGGTGGTATTAGCAGCGTTTTAATGACAACACTAACAGAAACTATAAAAGTAAAAACCTATATTAATGTTGACATTGATTTTGATTTTCTAAAAAATAAAGAATTTGGACTGCCTATGTCAATGAAAACGGTAAATGGAATAACAAAAGTGAAAATAGGTGGTGATATGTTAGATTTTGTCAGTAGAATACAATATGCCAACAAAGGGATAGGTATTAATTTTACCATGAACAACATAGATGAATGTAATATAGATAATCGAGAATATTTTATAGCTCTGGCCAATGAGGTTATCAGAATCTTAAGACCGGGAAATATAATATTTGGCTGTTACTCTCCAATGTTTTTTGCTCAACTAAGCGAAAGAGATAAACTACAAGCGGTGCCGCTTTTTCAAGAGGAGCAAAAATTTCATGTTTTCAGAGCGTAGTACAAAACAAAAAAGCAATAAATCAAAAGTTGAAAAATATTACAAAAGTGTATTTTTAAATTGAATTTAAATTTTAAATTGAAAGTGGTCGCTCTTCCGGTTAGTCATTTCCCTATCCATTCTAAAAGTTTGTTTCTATTTTTTCCGGTGCGCGCACTGATCAACAGAAGGGGGATTTTTGTGCCAATTTTTTCTTTTATGTTCAAAGTTGTTCTGTGGGCTTCCTTTTGGTTTAATTTATCCGCCTTATTCGCCACCACAATAAAAGTATAACCAAATTTGTGACCATACTCTTTTAAAATATCAATCATTTCCAAATCAAATTCTTTTAAACCAACTTTGGCATCAATAATCAAAACAACTTTCTTGATATTCGCTTCTCCGCTGATAAAATACCAAAGAATTAATTTTCGCATTTTTTCTCGCTGTTTGGCGGAAATTTTAGCGTAGCCGTAACCTGGCAAATCAACCAAATAAATTTTACTCCCCAAACCATTCTTCTGTGGCTGGCCTTTTTTGTTTTGTTTAGTTTTGGTTAAAATTGCTGAGAAGAAATTTATCTCTTTGGTTTTACCCGGTTGACCGGATGTCTTAACTAAATCTTTTTTGCCGGTTAAGTTGTTGATAAGCGTTGACTTTCCCACATTTGATCGCCCAATAAAAGCGATTTGCGGTCGCTTACTTTTTAAAATATCATTAGTGCCGATAATTCCGCGTACAAATTTAGGATTTTCTATTTTTACTAAAAACATATTTCGTGAAATTTGAATTTACTCTCTGTTATCACTGTAGGTTAAAAAGCATTTTTTGACAATAGGTGATTGTTTTCTGCTGAAAATTGTTGATATTTTTGAAGTTCGGTGTTAAGGTGAATAACCAAATAATTCTCTATCAGTGGCTGGCAAAATGATTGACAAAAAAGAGGTGGGTAATTGTCACTAATACTTGATGACTTTAAATGAAAAATTATTTTTTTTGTTTCTCTATTGGTTTTGAGTTTAATTGATTTTTATGTCCAAGAAAAGATATGAAAAATTATTTTGGTTTTATTTGACGCCGGCCAATATTTTCTCCGGTTTTTTGAGTGGTTTTTTGGTGGGGATTGTTATTGGTATGTTGTGGATAAACAAGTGGCTGGTTCTTTTTTTTCTTTTACTAACCCTGCTTGTTTCGGCCGTTTTGTTTTTGTGGGGAAATAATTTAAAGATAGTTTTTTTATTTTTTTTGAGCGGAGGGTTGTTGTTGGGTCTTTGGCGAACAGAAATCGCTTTAAAGGAAATGAATGGTTGGCTGGAAGGAAAGTACAACGGCCCGGCCAGGATAATTAAAATGTCCGAAGAAAAAAATGATTACCAACGGGTTTATTTTGAAATAAAAAATATTAAATCGGGAGAGGGATTTCAGCAAATTAAAAAAGAAATAGTTGTTGCTTTTGTTCCTCTGGGGGTTAAATATCAATACGGAAAAGTTTATAATTTAGAATGTCAATTGAAAAATCCGGAAAATAAATATCCAAAATTCAATTACCGAAGGTTTTTGGCTAGTAAAAAAGTTTATCAAATTTGTCAGCGAGCAAAAGTTTCCGAAAGAAATAATCAACCGACGGACAATTTTTTCTTAACCTTAAAAATTAAATTTTATCAAACCGCTTTTTGGTTTTCCCAGATGGTGGCTGGGAAAATCGATCAGCTTTTTACGATGCCGGAAAGTGGATATTTGGCCGGATTGTTATTGGGCGGAGATAGTCGTTTACCAACTGAAGTGGCTGAATCTTTTCGACGGACAGGAACAACACACACCGTCGCTGTTTCCGGTACGAATATCGCCATTGTTGTTGTTTTTCTGTCTGAATTAGGTTTCTTGATTGGTTTTAGTCGTAAACAGTTATTTTACTTGGTGTCTCTGGGGGTAATTTTTTTTGTGGTGATGATTGGAATGCCGGCTTCTGCTGTGCGAGCCGGAATAACCGGTGTTTTGATTTTTTACGCTTTGCAAATCGGCCGTCAGGCCAATTCTTTACGATTGATGATTTTTGTTGCCGGTTTAATGGTTTTTTATTCTCCTTTTCTGATTCTTTATGATGTCGGTTTTCAACTTTCTTTTTCCGCTCTTCTGGGGATTATTTTATTCTATGATTTTTTGGCGGAAAAATTCAACTGTCAGAAAGATTTTTTGGGAATAAAATCAATTTTGGCAATGACTATTTCTGCACAAGTGGGCGTTCTCGGTATTTTGATGTACACCTTTAATGGTGTTTCCATTATTTCTTTGATAGCCAATTCTTTGATTTTGCCATTTATACCATTTATGATGTTTGGCGGAGCGGTGTCTTTGGTAGTGTCTTATTTTAGCATGGGGTTAGCTCAATTAATTGCTTTGCCGGTTCAATTTGTTTTGCATTCGGAAATTCTGGCCATTCATTACCTCGCTCAGCCTTCTTGGGCGATGTTGGAATTTGAAAATTTTAGTATCTGGTTAGCATTGGTATATTATTCAATTTTAGGGGGAGTGTTTATTTATTTAAAAAAATGAGAGTTAAATTAAATCGTCAACAAATATATATTTTATTTCTTTTGGCCTTTAGTTGCGGTTTGATTTTTTTGACCGTTCACTCTTGGCGGAAAAATTTTCAAATGGCGCCCTTGGAAATTTCTTATTTAGATGTTGGCCAAGGCGATGCCATCTTAATAAATTATTTACATCGGTATCAAATTTTAATTGACGGTGGTCCCAGTGAAAAAAAAGTTTTAACGGAGTTGGGGCGAGTGATGCCAAATTTTGACAATAAAATTGAAGTAGTTATTATCACTCATCCGGACAGAGATCATTTTACCGGCTTGTTGGGAGTTCTGCGAAAATATAAAATAGGGGCGGTTTTACACAACGGACAAAGATCAGTCGATCCACTTTGGCGAGAGTTAACAACGATGGTTCAAAAACGGCAAATTATTTGGCAAACGATTGGAGAGGGTTCAACTTTGGAAATCGGTAAAAGTTTTGTTAGTGAGGTTTTCAAAAAGAAAAAGATTTCTGAGCAACCGATAAAGATTAAAATTTTTAACCCGGATAAAATTAGCACCAGTCAGAAAATTAAAAATAGCAGTTCGGTCGTTGCTCGGTTGGATTATGGAGAGAATAGTTTTTTGTTTACCGGAGATATTGATTTTGATGGAGAAAGTGATATGATATTTGATCAGGAAGATATTGATGTTGATTGGTTAAAAGTTAGTCATCACGGTTCTAAATATTCCAGTTCTGATTTTTTCTTGGCTCGAGTTTCTCCGCAAACAGCTATTATTTCTGTTGGTAAAAATGATTATGGTCACCCATCGACCGAAACATTAAATCGTTTAAAAAAAATTGGTGCGAAAATTTTACGAACCGATCAACTGGGAACTATTAAAATAATTTGTAGGGATGAAAAATGTTATGAGGTTCAATGATGGAATAAAGATAAATAATCCACCAACTTGTTTGGGTGACAAAGTTGCTCAAGAAAGACAGGAGTTGGAAAGAAAATCTGCCGAATTGTGGGGAGAATACGAAAGGGCACCTGCTTCAGAAAAAAGAAGCCCTCAAAAAGAAGCATTGTTTGTTACTGATATTCTTCAGAACGATTCACTTTCCGGGAGAGAAAAAAGATTTTTTCTTCGTAGTTTTTTGAAAAAAAAATATACTGAAACAAGTATTTTCTTTTTTGGGATGTTAGCGAACATATTTAATAAACAAGCATTGACATTTAGAGAGCAAGTTATACTTTTAGATATTTGTTATTCCTTGAATTTAATTGAGTACCCTGAAAAATTTATTAATCAACAGAAATTCACTGTGGAGAATTTTCAATCTTTGCGGGGAGCGAATCTTTCCCAGCGGATTTGGTTGGTTATCGTTTCTGAAGTGCTTCGAAAAGACAGCTTATCTGAAGAAGAAAAAATAAAATGTCTATCAATCGTTCCAGATAAATTTTTAAAAATAGAAGCCTGTGAAGATAAGATACAAATTTTTTTACAGCAATGTTCTGATGATGGGAAATGCGCACTTTTGAAGAGGATGCCTTGGTTGTTCGCGGAGAAAAAAATTTGGTATTCAGAGAAATTATTGACCAGCGGCAAACCTTCTGAAAAATTAACAGTACTTGCTTTTTCTTTGATCAACGAATATCGTCTTGGGGATATATTTAGGGGTATCATTCGGCACACAAAAGTGAAAGAATTGTTTGTAAACATGGTGACTAAAAGTGAGACCATGCAAAAGGACATCGAGGGAATGTTGTATTTATTGACACTGTTTTTTTTGGATAAATACTCTGTGCAGAGCGATGATTTGGAAAACAACAGTGATTTTAAACATCTACAAAAGAGTATCAAGAACGATGTGGTGCAAGAGTTTTTAAAATGTTTATCTCCAAAGAAAGAAGTAGATGATGAAATATCGGTACTAATAGATTCTCAAAAAATTACCGCCAGTGTTAGGAATATGTTGTTAACCGCAATTATCAAGGAGGAAAATTCACTTGATACAGAAAAGGATGCTCGTAGGATCTTGGATTATTTAGAAAAAAACTTTCTTCTTTGGTCAAAAGAAGATCAGTTGGAATTTATTAAACTCTTAGACCGGTCAATTGAATTTTGTTTTGAGGAAAAAGATGAAAGATTGTTAATTTTTTTATCGGAAATTGTCGGGGATTTTATGTCGAAAGTTAGTAGTTCGGTTGTAAAGGTGGCTTGGGTTGAATTTTTGTATAATTATTATGTTGATCCTTATAGATATGACAATGAAAATATTCTAAAGGGGCAAAAACTGGTTGCTTGTCGGAGAAGTGTTTGTTTGCAATATTTTCAGTCAACAGTTCGGAGTCATTATAAATTATTCAAACAATTGTTGCAAATGTATGGAGAATATAATCCTAATTTGTATGCAAAAATAGAAAATGATTCCTTCCGTCGTTGGGAACAGGAAAAGGATTATCCAGATATTAATTCTTTAGTAGTCGGCGGAGTTTTGCGGGGAAAATATTTTTTTCGGTTTCTTAAAGAAGAGTCTTTTAGGACCTGGGAACGAGCTTATCAATTACCTTGGACGGTAAGCAAAGACGATGGCGGATATGGTTGGGGGCATAATCCAATTGAAGGGTTTTGTGGGGTGAAGTATGTCGTTAGTCAAGATGGAAAAGGACTGGTTCGGGTGACTACCAAGGTTGTGCCGGGGATGACAGTTGATAAATTTTTGGGTATAACAAGTGGAAGTTATATTTATCAGCGGGAAATTATGCAGCAAATAGAAGCAATTAGAGGAGTTTTGTATGATGCGGATATCAAGTATGTTCCATGTATGGGACATGCTCATGACGACACCCATAATTTTGTTGTCGTGCCTCGTTTTGATGAAAATGATTTGTGGCAAAAAGTAGAAGTTTATTTGATTGATTGGGATTGGGCGGTTTAGGTTGCCGAGAAAACATTTTTCCAGTATAATAAAGAGGACTCAGGATAAAGTTTTTAATTATGGGAAAAATAATCTCACTGATAAACCAAAAAGGAGGAGTTGGTAAAACAACAACGGCCATTAATTTAGCCAGTTATTTGGCTGATGCCGGACGAAAAGTGTTGTTGGTTGATCTTGATCCCCAAGGTAATGCCTCCAGCGGAATTGGTTTGGATATGCAATCTATTAATGAAGGATTGTATGATGCTTTGTTACTGGATAAACATCCGGCGGAAGTTATTGTGGGTACCGCAGTGGAAGGACAGTTTGTTATTCCGGCTACTCCCGATTTGGCCGGAGCAACCATTGAGCTGGCTGAGGTTGAAGATAGGGAGTTTCGTCTAAGGGAAGTTTTGGAATCAATTCAAGAACAGTATGATTTTATTATTATAGATTCCCCGCCCAGTTTGGGTTTGTTAACAATCAATGGTTTGGTGGCGGCGGATGAAGTAATTGTTCCCGTTCAAACGGAATATTTTGCTTTGGAAGGATTGGGGCAATTACTAAACACTATTGAGTTGGTTCAGCAAAACTTACAGCCAAATTTGAAGTTAGGTGGAATTGTAATGACGATGTATGATCGCAGAAATCGTTTGGCTAAACAAGTGGTTAAAGAAGTTCGCCGTCATTTTCCGGACAAAGTTTTTGATGCTATAATTCCTCGAACGGTACGATTGGCGGAAGCTCCCAGTTTTGGAAAATCAATTTTAAATTTTGATACCTTTAATGCCGGAGCGAGAGCGTATCGGCAACTGGCTAACGAGGTAATTGAGAGGAGTAAATAGACTGGGAAATTTAAAATTTAAAATGATTAAATGATAAAACAGAAGGAGGAGGCGGAGCGAGCAAGGTAGAGATCCAATCGAGGAGTCGGAGCGAGTCGACGGAGGAGGTTGTATTTTTGTTGAAACAAATCATATTTGTAAATTTGTAGTGTTTATAGATGATTTGTAGGTTTGTAGTATTCAAAAGTTTAAAATCACCTGTTGGTAATTTTAACCCGGCGAATAGAATTCAAAAAAATTAACACTCTCACTCATTTTTTTGTTGCGATTTGTGACATTTCATATTAACTGTTATAATTCTTTTATTGGCGGTAGTTATAATCATTGTTGGCATTGGACAATTAATTATTGTTTTTTGAAAATAAAAAGTTACCGGTATTTTTAGATGTTTGATGGGTAGATAAAATGTGTTTAAAATTAATAATAATTTAAAATTATGGCGCAACAAGGAGGTCTTGGCCGGGGATTGGCTTCGTTAATCCCTCAAAAAAAGAAAACCACTTCCAAAGAAAAAAGCGTTAGCGGAATCCTTCGGAAGAATCTCTCTAAAAATAAAAAAAGAAAAGAGAAAAGTGGTGACAAGTCTGTTAAGAGAAGTGATTATCTTGGGAAAAATATTTTAAATCTTCAAATTGAAAAAGAAAGCAAAAAAAGCAAGCAAAATCAAAAAGGAGGCAAAGGAGACTACAAGAATAGTGGATTCGGTGAAGTTGTTCGAAAAATTGATATTACCAAAATAACTCCCAACCCTTATCAACCAAGAAGTGATTTTAATCAAGAAAAATTGCAAGAATTGGCAGATTCTATCAAGGAGCACGGGATAATTCAACCATTACTTGTCAGTTACAGTGAATCCGGAGGATATGAATTAATCGCCGGTGAAAGAAGGTTGGAAGCGGCTAAGTTGGCCGGATTGAAAAAAGTTCCAACGGTGGTTAAGTCTGCTACTGAGCGGGATAAAGCCGAGTGGGCCTTAATTGAAAACATTCAACGACATGATTTGAATCCAATTGAAGAGGCAATTGCATACAAAAAAATACAGGAAGAGTTTAATTTAATTCAAGAGGAGATTGCTCAGCGAGTCGGAAAAAGCAGAAGTTCGGTGGCCAATGTAATTCGTTTGTTAAATTTACCGGATGAAGTACAAGAAGCACTTCAAGCAGGGGAGATAAGCGAGGGACACGCCAGAGTTGTTTTATCGGTTCAAGATCCGGAAAAACAACGAGAGTTGTTTAAAACAATTTTAAAGAATAAACTCAATGTTCGTCAACTGGAAGGGATTGTTAGGAAGGGTGTCACCAGAAGAAGGGTCTCGGGAGGAAATAATGTTGATCCTGATATAGCGGATTTGGAAAATAAAATTGCCGAGAACCTTAAAACAAAGGTTAAAATAAGAGGTATCAAAAACAACGGGCAAATCATAATAAATTATTATTCCGAAGAAGAATTGGGTGAAATTGGTAGAAAATTAAAAGGTTGATATCATTCTAAAAAAGAGAGTGTTGATTTTAACATGCTGTTTTAATTTTTTAAGATTTTATTTATGAGAGTTGTAATTTTAGCTGGTGGTTCCGGTTCCAGGCTTTGGCCTATGAGTCGTGAAGATATGCCAAAACAGTTTTGCAAATTAACTTCAGATAAAACAATGTTGGAAGAGACATTGGACCGCTTCCGTGATTTTCCGGATGATAAAAAATTTATTGCCACTACAGCAGAATTGGCTCCGGAAATAAAAAAGATTTTACCTGATTTTCCTGAAAATAATATTATCATTGAGCCGGAAAAAAGAGATACTGCTCCGGCAATGGGTTTTAATGCGGTGAATCTTGGTTTACGTGATATGGATGAACCAATGGTCTTTGTTGCCTCAGATCAACATGTTGGCAGGGTGGATGAATTTTTGAATTGTCTAAAACAGGCGGAGGAGGTGATAAATGACACCGGTAAGATGTTGGACATTTCTATTTTTCCGACTGAACCAAATACAGCTCTTGGTTATACGAAAGTTGGGAAAAAAGTTATGGAAAAAGACGGAGTGGAATTTTATGAGTTTTTGGGGCATACTGAAAAACCGGATTTTGCGACAGCCAAAAAGTATTTGAAAGAGGGTGGTTATTTTTGGCACGCCAATTATTATATGTGGACTCCGAGAAAATTTTTGGAAGCTTATGAAAAGTATGTTCCGGAAATGTTCGATGTATTATTAGAGATTAAAAAAGAGTTGGAAGGAGATGGAGATCGTCAAAAGATTGCCGAATTGTATGGTAAAATGGAGAAGGTTTCCATAGATTATGCCATTGCGGAAAAAATGAATCCGGAAGATGTTTTAATCATCAAGGGAGAATTTGGTTGGCGGGATATCGGTACCTGGGATACTCTCTATGAAGAATTACTTCCATCAGCTGGCGATGAGCAAAAAAATGTTTTCAAAGGAGATGTTGTCTCTATGGATACATCCGGCAGCTTGATATACGGAGAGAGTGGTAAAAAAATTGCTGTCATTGGAGTGGATGATTTGATTATCGTTGACACAAAGGATGCTTTGTTGGTTTGTCCGAAGTCAAGAGCTCAAGATGTGAAAAAAATTTCAAAAAACAATTAGTTGATTTTTTAATCTTTCCAAAGCATATTACCTTACATAAAGGGTTTTTTGGTGGGATTATTAAAATATTGACATTATTTTTTTTTCTAGTATTATAATAAACATTGGGTTCTGTTAATTTGGCCCGTTCGTCTAGTGGTTAGGACGCCAGGTTTTCATCCTGGTAACAGGGGTTCGATTCCCCTACGGGCTACTGAATGAATAGAATAATGCCAAAGTCAATTACTTTTGTAGGGAATAGGAGAGAGTGTTGTTTGACAAGGAGAAGGCAGGGCGCAAAGTTTCTATTAGGAAGGAATTTTGCGGTTTGTCAGTGGAAGTTGTGAAGGGTGTTAAAATGTTTGAAATCGTAAAAAATAAAGAATGCAAATATGTCACGAAAATATTTAACAAAAAAAGGATTAAGAAAGTTACAGGAAGAACTTGAAAAATGTAAAAAGAAAAAAAGGGAGATATCGGAAGCGATTAAATTTGCCAAAGAACAAGGTGATTTAAGTGAGAATGCGGAATACACTGAAGCCAAAGCTCAACAAAGAGAAAATGACTCGCGTATAATAGAATTGGAAAATATTATTAGAACGGCCGAAGTGGTTTCTGATGATGTTTCAACGGATAGAGTTGGGATTGGTTGTACCGTAGTTGTTCAAGCTAATAAGACAAAAAACAGGTTTAGTATTGTTGGTGCCAGTGAAGCTGATCCGGCCAATGGTTGCGTTTCTAATGAATCACCTTTGGGGCAAGGATTGATTGGTAGAAAAAAGGGAGAGATTGCTCATATTACATTACCCAATGGTAAAAATATAGAGTATAAAATACTTTCTATTGAAAAAAGCGAAGAATAAAGGCTGAGATTATTCTTTTCGATAAATTTGAGTGATTGTCATTATTGAATTGTTCACAGTAATAATGTCGATGTGTTGTCAGTGATTGGTTGATAACAGAGTAGATTGTTTGTTGTTTGGCAATTGATGAACAATTTCTTTCAAACCGGAAACTGGTATTTTCGTTATTAAAAAAAACAGTGACCAACTCCCATTGGGGTAACAGTCACTGTTTTTTGTTGTGGTAATAAGATGGTAATTACATTATGGTAATGGTGGCAATTTTTTCGCCGGACTTTAAATTCATAATTTTAACTCCCTGAGTAGCTCTCCCTAAAAGAGAAATTGATTTGACGGTGGTGCGAATAATTTGCCCCTTATTAGAGCTGGCAATCAGACTGAGATCTGATTTTTCCCCGTCAATAACTCGACTGGAAACTAATCTTCCGACCCGGGGGGTAACTTTAAGAGTCTTAATGCCGGAACCGCCTCTGGTTTGTTGTTTGTATTTGACAACAGGCGTTTTTTTGCTGTAGCCGTTTTCGGTAACAACTAACAATAGTGGATTTTTAAGGTCTTTCCGAACTATATCCATTCCGACTACCAAATCGTCTTTTTTTAGTCGTATAGCCTTTACTCCTCCGGCATTTCTACCCATCGGTCGCACCTGACTTTCTTTAAAGTGAATAGCCTGACCGTTCTGAGTTGTGATAATAATACTATCTTTGCCGGAGGTTGTGTGTACCCAGTCAAGAGTGTCTCCTTTTGTAAGCTTGATGGCAATCATTCCGCTTCTTCTCACTTTGGCAAAATCTTTCAAAGGTGTTTTTTTGATTTTTCCATGGTTGGTTTGCATCACCATAAATTTGGAGTTGCCATCTTTGGCGATTGGCAAGACAGCGGTAATTTTTTCTGATGGTCCTATTTGCAAAAAATTAACAATAGATTGTCCTTTGGCTGTTCGAGATGAAACCGGCAGTTCATAAGCTTTGATACAAAACACTTTTCCAGTGTCAGTGAAAAAGAAGAGATCGTCATGAGTCATTGCTCCCACAACTTTATCAACCGCATCTCCCTCTTTGATATTGCCACCGATTATTCCCTTACCGCCTCTTTTTTGTGTTCGGAAAGTTGTTACCGGTAATCTTTTTATATAACCATCTTCCGTTAAGCTGATGATTGTTTCTTCATTAGCTACTAAATCCTCTTGAGAAAAATCTCCCACCTTACTTTTTATCACTCTGGTTCGTCGCGGTGTTCCAAATTTATCTTTCAAGTAAAGCAATTCTTCTTTTATAATATTCAATATTTTACGCGGGCTCTTTAAGATTGCCTCCAGTTTTCTTATTGTTCGCAATTTCTCTTTTAATTCATCTTCTATTTTTCGTCTTTCTAAACCGGCTAGGGTTTGTAATTTCATTTCCAGTATGGCTTCAGCTTGCTTGTCTGAGAGTTTGAATTTTTTGCGCAAATTTTTATGAGCGGTTTCTTTGGTACGAGATTCTTTTATGGTTTTAATAACCGCGTTGATATGATCAAGAGCTTTTTTTAATCCTTCCAAAATATGCGCTCTCTCTTTGGCTTTATTTAATTCAAACTGAGTACGACGAGTAACAACATTTTGTCGGTGTGCAACATATTCCTCCAAGATTGATTTTAAATTAAGAATACGCGGTTCAATACCGTCAACCAAGGCAAGCATATTTAAATGAAATGTTTTTTGCAATTCGGTTGTTTTGTATAAGATATTTAAAATTTTCTTTGGGAAGGCGTCTTTCTTTAGGTCAATAACGATTCGCACCCCGTCTCGATCGGATTCATCTCTAATATCTTTAACGCCTTGTATTTTTCCGTCTCTGACCAGTTCCGCTAATTTCGTTATTAGATTTGCCTTGTTAGTTTGGTAGGTTAATTCACTGATCAGAATGCTAAATTTGCCGTTTCCGTTTTCAACAATATCCGCTTTTGCTCGAGTTACAATCCCGCCTTTTCCCGTTTGGTAGGCCGTTAGAATATCATTTTGATTGTAAATTATTCCCGCAGTTGGAAAATCAGGTCCTTTTATGAATTGCATCAAATCTTCTACGGAAGCTTTTTTGTGGTCTATCAAGTAAACAATCCCGTCAACCAATTCTCCCAGATTGTGAGGAGGGATATTGGTAGCCATACCAACGGCAATTCCCATTGTTCCGTTTAGTAGTAGTTGAGGTAATTTTGCCGGTAGGTAAGAAGGTTCTTTTTTTGTGCCGTCGTAATTATCAACCCAGTCGACAGTTTCTTTTTCAATGTCCAGAAGCATTTCCTCGGCTATGGCATCTAAACGAGCTTCGGTATATCGCATCGCCGCCGCTCCATCTCCATCCATTGAGCCAAAGTTACCTTGCCCGTCAATCAATGGATTACGCAAAGAGAAATCTTGAGCCATCCTAACCATCGCTTCGTAAACCGCCGAATCTCCGTGGGGGTGATATTTACCAAGCACTTCCCCGACTACGGTTGCTGATTTTCTGAATTTAACATTATGCTTTAAACCGAGCTTCCACATGGCATATAAAATTCTCCTCTGTACCGGCTTTAAACCATCTCTAACATCCGGTAAGGCTCGAGAAACAATAACGCTCATCGCATAGGATAAATAGGATTCTTCCATTTCTTGAACTATCGGCCTATCTTTAATGATGCCGATCGCATTTTCTTCTTTGTTTCGTTTTGGCATAAATTTGTAATTAATACTACTGCTTAAATACCTTCCAAACAATCTTTTTTGTTATTTTTTCAAATCCGGTAAACTGTCACGAAAAGTTTCGGTGGAAGGAGTCTCTTGTCGATAATCTTGATTTAATGTTTTTATAACCGTGTAACGAAAAACAATAAACCAAACAATAAAAATCAAGATTCCAATTATTCCGGTAACGAAAAAGGCGATTCTCCTTCGTTGTTTGGCAGGTTTTTTTAATAATTCTTCTAACATTCTTTAAACTGCTTTTAAAATTACTAAATTATTTTCCTTTTCTTTGAGGTCTTTTGCCTTGACGGTCAGTTTGTCTTCTTTTTTGCGACCACTAACTCCGAACTCTTTGCAAAAATCAACACAATCATTGACTTTCTTTTTTAATCCTTTTAGCTTGTAGCCCATGGGAATTATAATCCCCGGTTCCAGTTGACCAACCATCACCTTAAGTTCTTTTAAAGAAAGAGAGTCTTTATTGCCAACCGGAATAAGTAAGATGTCTACGTCACCGATTTCATCTATTTCTTCCTCCGTTAAAGAGTGTCCAATATTTCCCATGTGGCAAACTCTAATGCCCTCACTCTCTATGGTAAATATTGTATTTCGCCCCCTTAGTTCCCCTTTTTCTTTGTCTTGAAATGACTCAATCCCCGTGATGGCGACCCCTTTGATGCTGTATTCGCCGGCAGAGTCAATTAAAAATGTTTTATCTCCCAGCGCTTTCAACTTCTTGGTTAGTAATTCTATGCTGGAAAGAGTAATAATATCAGCCTGTCCCTGCGGTGGACGCAGTCCAATCTCTCTTGAAAATGGATCCATTAAAATGGTTATTTCTTTTTCTCCTCTTTGTGTCTTGGTTTGAATTTTAAAACAATTATCCCCATACCATAATAGACGCATAACTATTAATTTACCTAATTATTTTTTTCAAGCTCTCTTGATACTTGTTTATTCTATCATATATCTTTTTATTTGTCGATACAACCAGTGATCATTATTTGCAAAAAATTTTATCATTGACTTTTTTTCTGAAATATGATATTATCAGACTTAAACTTGTTATTTATAATCTTATGAGAGGTGAAAAAATTACACCGGAGAATTCAAATGAGCGAGAAGGAAAGTTGTGGTTATCAAAAAGAACAAGAAAAGAATTTGCTAAAATACTACTGTATATGTTTCTGTTTCATGCCGGCAATATTATTGGAATAGATAGTTCTTTTGCCGGTCAAAATGGTGACGAAAAAGACCAAAAGGAATTGTTGCTCAGAGATGATTATTCCCAAAAAAGAATAACCACAACTCAAAAAAATCCGGTTGGCATTGAGGGGCCGAAAAATATTCCCACCGCCAAAAATGGCAGAATTCTGAAAGATATCCACCCCAAACTATGGGAGGGTGGTTGCATACCAACCGTTGCTTCTATGATTGTGGAAGGAGTTTTTAGGAAGCACGGAATTGAGAATCCGAGTGTGAATCCAGGCGATGAAAATTGGAAGGAAACAATAGAGAAGCCATTTGATCGTCCGGTTGAAATATTGCCGGATTGCTCAGAAGTTGTTTATGAGCATTGTGGAAAGCCAAGCGATTTAAAGAGTATGGCGAGATTTTTGGAAGTGAGTGTTTCCGCAAAGAATTTGGCTTATGGATTCTCTTATATTACCGCTATTACTGATGGTTCGTTACTGGAAGGAATAATATATTTTGCCAACCAAAATGGATTTGAAGCCATGAATGGCCGAAAACTTTCACGGGAAATGGTGGAAATTTCCGGCTTTATTGTTGATTACAACCATGATGTTGTTGACTTTTATTATAAAATTAAAAAAGAAATAGATAGAGGGAATGCAATGATAGGAATAGTTGAGACCGCTCAGGGATTACACTCGGTAGCAATTATTGGTTACCAAGAGGTGGAAACTGATTCCGGGGAAATTGATTATTATTATGCTTGTTATGACACTTGGTATTTGGATATTAGGTGGGTGAAGATTAATCAATTTTTCTCCGAAGAAAATCAATTAATGAATTTTAAACCCGTTGAAATTTACACAGTAAAAATAAAAAACGAAACAGCCCAAGGGTCGGTCACTAATCAAAATGTATTACCCGGCGTTTATCGTCTCTTGTTATCAAAAAAGGCCGATTAAAAAATAAATAAAAATAAACACAAGATGATTTGCGGGTTGACGGTCGGTTATTGGCGCTGAAAAATTTACTTTCATCGTCTTTTTGTGTTAATATAAAGACAAAAGATATTTTTAAATACATAATAATGAGCGGTGAAATAGAACAAATCAAAGAAAGAATGGGCGTGACAACTGTTATTGGTGAATATGTTAAATTGGAAAAAGCGGGATTAAATTACAGAGCTCTTTGTCCTTTTCATAATGAGAAAACACCTTCCTTTTTTGTTAATCCGGAAAAAAATTTTTGGTATTGTTTTGGCTGTCAGGAAGGTGGTGATATTTTTACTTTTGTGCAAAAAATAGAGGGTTTGGAATTTAGAGAAGCTCTGGAGAAATTGGCTGAAAGGGCGAATGTTCAACTGTCTCAGTTTAACTCACGATCAAAAAAAATCAAAGAAAGAAAAAGGCGTATTTTGGATGTTTTGAATTTAGCAACCAGGATTTATCAACGGCAGTTGTTGAAAAACCAAAAGGCAAAATTTCTTTTGGATTATCTAAAGAAAAGAGGTTTTACCGGCGTTGTAATTAAAAAATTTAAAATTGGTTATGCGCCTGCCGGCTGGAGATCTTTAGTGTCCTTTTTGGTTAAAAAAAATATTCCTTTGAATTACGCCTTGATTAGCGGTTTGATTATCAAGAAGAAGGGAAAGGATGGTACTGATTGGCGTAATTTTTACGATCGTTTTAGGGATCGGTTGACCTTCCCAATTATTGATTTAAACGGAGATACAATCGGTTTTTCTGCTCGGGTGGTGCCCGGCGGAGATGAAAAAACCGCCAAATATATTAACAGTCCTCAATCGGAAATTTATGATAAAAGTAAGGTTTTGTATGGTCTTTATCAATCCAAGAACGCCATTCGTCGTAAAGGGTATGTCATTGTGGTGGAAGGAAATGTTGATGTTGTCTTGTCTCATAGGATCGGAGTGGAGAATGTGGTTGCCGTGTCCGGTACAGCCTTGACTGTTGATCATGTTAAACTTCTGAAACGATACACTTCTAAAATAATGCTTAGTTTTGATATGGATACGGCGGGACAAAAGGCAACTTTGAAAAGCATAAAAACTTGTTTGCGAAATGATATGGAGGTGAAGGTGATTGTTTTGCCGAGTAAATATAAAGATGTTGGTGAAATAGCGGTTGCTGATCATAAAATTTGGAAAGATGCTATTAGAAATGCTTTGCCGGTTATGGATTATTATTTCAAGATTCTTTTCAGTCAATATGATGTTGACAATATTACAGACAAAAAAGTTGTTGTGAAAAAGCTTCTCAGTATCATTTCTCATATGATTGATCCGGTTGAGCAAATGTATTGGCTTAAAAAAGTGGCTTTGAAGACCCAAACCGACGAGAGATTGTTGACAAGACTCCTAGAACAGGGTAAATTAAATGATAATGAGGGTGATTATGTCTTACCGGAAGATGTTGAAGAAAATGATGGTATTGAAAGCAACTCTTTGAGTTCGGTTAAAAGGGATAAAGTACCTCGTCTTTTAGCTTTGCAGTACAGACTGGCGGGTATTTATTCTTTGGGTAAAGATTTTTTGTCAAGAGGGAAAGGTGAGTTACTGGAGGACGGCATTCTTGATCGGGAGATAGAAAAGATATTCTTGCTCTTAGATGAAAAAAAGAAAATTCCAAGAGAGAAAGAGTTGTTGATAAATAAACAAATCGCCGAACTTATTTGCAGAAAGAATACAAAAGAGGGAGTTGTTGATAGGGAAGTGGATTTTGAAAAAGAGTGGGAAATAACTCTAGCTGAATTAGTGGAATTGCGAAGACAAGAGAGGTTAAAAAATATGGAGATTCAATTAAAACAAGCGGAAGCTGAAGGAAATGACGAGTTGGCTGATCGGTTAATGGGTGAAATTGATAGTTTGTTAAAAAAGCGTAATTGACCTTTTTAAAAAAATAACAACGAATTCGTATGGTTAGACAACAAAAAAAGAAAAGAGAGAAAAAGGAAGAAAAAAAGACTAATTGTCGCAAGAAAGCGTCTTCAAATAAAAATGGCAAAACCAAAAGCGCAAAAAGTGGAAATTCTATGGCTAAAAACACCAAGAAGTCTACCGCAACAAGAAGAAAAAAGAGGGTGAGTTCCGTTGCTTTAAAAAAGAAAACTGGCAGACAGACTTCCGGAAAATCCAATTCAAAAAAGAGGACTGTTAAAAAAAATACCACCAAGAGAACAGTTAAGAGGACAAGGACAGCGAAAAAGAATGTTGTTAAAAGGAGTGGTGGCAAACGGAATGAAGTCAAGAAAAGGAAGGTGACTGTTATTAAAGACAGTGAGTATTTTTCTGAAAATGATCAAGTGCAAGAAATAATCAGACAGGGGAGGCAAAGGGGTTTTGTTACTGAAGATGAGATAATACACACTCTCGGAGCCATTGAAGAGAACTTGGAAGAAATAGAAAGACTTTACGATATTCTGGGTGAGCAGGGTATTAAAGTGATTACTTCGGATGAAGTTATCAGGCAAGAGATAGATAAAGAATTGAAAGACTCACCTGAGACTCAGAAGAAAAAAATAAATGACAATCTCGATGTTGATCCCGGGGGGATTTCCGATTCCGTTCAGATGTATCTCTGGGAAATCGGTAAGACGCCACTGATTAGTGCCAGTAAGGAGGTTGAACTGGCGAAGAGGATTGAGAAGGGGGATAAACTGGCTAAAAAAGAATTGACGGAGGCCAATTTAAGATTAGTTGTTTCTATTGCCAAAAAGTATGTTGGTCGCAGTCACGGACTTTCTTTTTTGGATTTGATTCAGGAAGGGAATATAGGATTGTTTAGGGCGGTGGAAAAATTTGATTACAGGCGCGGTTACAAATTTTCAACCTATGCCACTTGGTGGATTAGACAGTCTATTACCAGATCAATAGCCGACCAGTCACGTACAATCAGAATTCCGGTTCATATGGTTGAAACAATAAATAAGTATGTTCAAGTTTCTCGTCGTTTAGTTCAGGAATTGGGAAGAGAACCGTTACCGGAAGAAATTGCCGCCGAGATGAATTTGGATGTTAGTAAGGTGAGGCATATTATTAAGATTTCTCAAGAAACGGTTTCTTTGGAAACATCGGTTGGTGGTGGTGATAATGAAAGTACTCTGGTGGATTTTATAAAAGATACTAAGACGGTTATACCCAGCAAGCAAGCAGCGAGAACTTTATTAAAAAAACATGTTGACGAGGCCTTGTCGGGATTGACTCCTCGCGAGCAAAAAATTTTGAAAATAAGATTTGGTTTGGAGGAGGGTGAGGATATGCACACACTGGAAGAGGTGGGCCGGAAATTTGGTGTGACCAGAGAGAGGATTAGGCAAATTGAAGCGAAGGCTTTGGAGAAAATTAGAAAAAATTCTGCCAGCAAAAAATTAAAGGATTACTAAAAATTGGCATTTTTTTATTTTAATGGTAAAATTAATTTGCGGGATAGTTGGATTAACTTCCGGTTGTTGTTGTTGGGAGTTTTCACTTTTGGGATGAATGGTTTTCGGGAAGATTAAAAACAAAAATAAAATCAAGATGAGTAAAAATAAAGAATATATAACGGTAATTGATATTGGCTCAGCTAATGTCAGAACTATCATAGCTCAAATTGTCGAAGAGGAAAAACCTCGTGTCATTGGTGTAGGGGTGGCGGCAAATGGTGGAATGAGAAGAGGGATGGTAACTGAGCGAGATGAAGTTTCAGAGGCAATTAAACAGTCGGTGGAAATGGCCGAACTAAGTTCCGGAGTTGAAGTTGAAAGCGCTTATGTATCTGTTGGTGGAGTTGATTTGGAGTTTCAAAAAGTAAACGGGATAGTCGCTGTGGGCAGAGCTGACAGTGAGGTTTCTGAAAGTGATGTTGACCGAGCAATTGAAGCTTCACGAGCGATTAATATTCCACCAAACAAAGAAATTATTTATACCATTGCCCAGAGTTTCAAGCTTGATGATCAAGAAGGTATCAAGGATCCGGTTGGTATGGTTGGTGTTAGATTGGAGATGCAAGGAATTGTTATTTTGGCTTCTTCTTCCAATATTAAAAATATTACCAAATGTTTACAGGACAATGATATAGAGATGGATGGTGTAATAGCCGCTCCAATTGCCGCTGTTGAATCTGCGCTTAGTAAAAGGCAAAAAGAATTGGGAAGTGTTTTGATTGATTTTGGCGCGGGGGTAACCTCGATGATTGTTTATGAAGAGCAGGAAATTGTAGATATTAAAATAATTCCTATCGGTATGGGTTTGGTTACTAATGATATAGCGATAGGGTTGCGTACTTCCGTCGATGTTGCTGAAAAAGTTAAGTTACAATACGGCTCATCTTTACCGAAGGATATCAATAAGGATGATAAAATAAACCTTTCTGAAATTGACGAAAATGAAGAAGGTATTGTGTCTCGTTATCATGTGGCGGAAATTATAGAGGCCAGAATGGAGGAGATTCTTTATTTGGTAGAGGAAGAACTCAAGAAGATAAACAGAAGCGCTCTCTTGCCGGCCGGAGCAATTCTTACCGGTGGAGGTGCTTATGTGCATGGAGTTGTTGATTTGACAAAAGAGATTTTAATGTTACCGGCTCAGATTGGTTTTCCCGGAGAGTTAAGTGGCTTGGTTGATAAAATTGACGGTCCGGAATTTAATGTTGCGGTTGGTATGCTTCTTTGGTCGTTAGAAAAAGATGTTGAATTTTTTGGCGACAATGATGGTGATTCAAAAAAGAAAGATTCAAAAAAGCATTTTAAACTTCTTAACGGATTGTTTGAAAAAATTTCCGGTTGGGTGAAAAAATTTTTACCATAGATTTCTTTGTTTGTTTCTTGTTTTTCTTGACTATTTTTTGTTTTTTGTTACAATGTCTAAGTGTGAAGAAGCACTTAGTCTTTTTTCTTAGTTTGATGTAAATGTATATGTTTATTTTCAATTCACTAAAATAAATTTATGGTTCAAGTAAAACCGGATGTAGAAACATTCGCCAGAATAAAAGTCGTTGGTGTTGGAGGAGGAGGGAGCAATGCTGTAAACAGTATGGTTAATAGTGAGTTAAGTGGAGTTGAATTTATGGTTGTAAACACTGACGCTCAGGATTTACATCATTGCCAAGCGGAACAAAAAATTCATATAGGAAAAAATTTAACAAGAGGTTTGGGTGCGGGAATGAATCCGGAGTTAGGAAGACAGGCTGCCGAAGAGAATAGAGATGAAATTCATGAAGCTTTAAAAGGGACTGATATGGTCTTTGTGGTATATGGTGCAGGTGGTGGCACTGGATCCGGTGCCGGTCCGGTCATTGCTGAAGCCGCCAAAGAAGCTGGAGCTTTAACGATAGGTGTTGTTACCAGACCTTTCACTTTTGAGGGGAGACAAAGAGCAGTGGTTGCTGAAGAGTCAATTGAAAATTTAAAGGAAAGAGTTGATACTCTCATCACAATTCAGAATGACAAATTGTTGCATATTATTGATAAAAACACTTCTCTTATTCAGTCTTTTAAAATTGTTGATGATGTTTTACGACAGGGAGTGCAAGGTATTTCCGATTTAATTACTAAGCCTGGTATAGTTAATGTTGATTTTGCGGATATAAATGCCATCATGAAGGATAGTGGAAGTGCTTTGATGGGTGTTGGAATTGCCAGCGGAGAAAATAGGAGCGTTCAGGCTGCTAAGTCAGCAATTAATTCCCCATTATTAAGCGTTTCCATTAATGGTGCAAAAGGAGTTTTGTTTAATATCAGTGGAGCAATGGATGACCTTACGATGGCGGAGATTAATGATGCCGCCAACATTATTACTGAAAGTGTTGATCCGAATGCAAAGATAATATTCGGTGCTTCAACCAGTGGTAATGTGGAAAAAGGGGAAATTAGAATTACCGTTATAGCTACAGGTTTTGATTTTGAGCAGGAAGAAGAAAATGTTGGTGAGGGAGATATTTTTGCTAAAAAAATCTCCAAAAAAGAGGATGACTCTCAAAAAGATGATGAAGAAGGAGTTGGTGATGAAAGTGGCAGTCAAAGAGATGATGATTTTGGTCGGGTTGAGAAAGTGGAAAAACATGCTGATGATGAAGAAGGAAGAATAAGTGTCAATAAAGATAGTAGCGAAAGGAATTTTGGTGATAGCGGTTTCAAATTGTTTAGTCGTGTTGTTGATGAGCCTAGTGACTCAAGTGATTCCGATTTAGATAACGGACCGAGTTTCGGAGAAGGCGATTTGTTATTAAAAGAAAAGCCGGTTATGAAAGAAAATTTGGATGATTCTGAGGTGCCGGCGTTTATCCGCAAGAAATTAGGAAAGTAGGTTGACATTATTTTGGTGTGTGTTACAATTAGTCGGAATGAAATATTCGAGAAATAAATTTTCTCGAGAATTGGTTTTGTTACATTTTTATTAGAATTATTTGAATAATTTTGAAGGTTTTATATTTCTCTGTAATAAGTTTGGGAGTAAAACTTAAATAAAAATGTATATTAAATAGTATTAATAGAATAAGTAAAAAAATTTTATTTCAGATTTAAATTATTTAATTTGATATTTTATGCCAACTATAAATCAGTTAATCAAAAGAAAGAGAAAAAGTAAGAGAAGAAAGCCTAAGTCTCCGGCTTTAACATTTTCTTTTAATGCTTTGAAAAATAAGCCGGTGAACAATAATTCTCCATTCAAAAGGGGTGTTTGTACAAAAGTTGCCACCACAACCCCAAAGAAACCTAACTCTGCCTTGCGTAAGATTGCTCGTGTTAAATTAACCAATGGAATGGAAGTGACGGCTTATATTCCCGGCATCGGACACAATTTGCAAGAGCACTCAATTGTAATGATTAGGGGCGGAAGAGTTCCTGATTTGCCCGGTGTGAGGTATCATATTGTTCGTGGTGTTTTGGATACGGCTGGTGTTGCTGATAGGAAGAGAGGTCGTTCGAAGTATGGGGCAAAGAAAGAAAAGAAGTAAAAAGTAATATTTATAAAAGAGTAATTTAATTTTAAGATTTTAAGTTATGTCCAGAAAGAATAAAAATTATAAAAATTTTTGGAAGGCTGATCCGAAATACAATTCAATATTGGTCGGGCGATTTATTGGTCAATTAATGAAGGATGGAAAAAGAACTGTTGCGGAAAAAATTATTTACGAATCCTTTGATATTATTCGTCAAAGAGTTAAAAAAGGTGGTCTGAATATTTTTGAACAAGCGGTTAAAAATGTTTCGCCGTTAATGGAGTTGAAGGGACGACGAATTGGTGGTGCCAATTACCAAGTTCCGGTTCCGGTATCCGGTGATCGTAGGGTCACCTTGGCAATGCGTTGGATTCTAAAAGCGACTAGAGACAGAAAAGGTAAAAAGATGGCGGAGAAATTGGCAGATGAGCTATTAGACGCCGCTAATAAAACCGGAGCAGCCATTAAAAAGAGAGAAGATACCCATCGTATGGCTGAGGCAAATAAGGCATTTGCTCATTTTGCTTAAAAATCTATAAAAATAAAAAATAATTAAACAACATTGTTATGTCACGAAAATACGCTATTGAAAAATATAGAAATATTGGAATTATTGCTCATGTTGATGCCGGAAAAACAACTACAACCGAAAGGATTTTATTTTATACCGGTATATCCCATAAAATAGGAGAGGTTCATGAAGGTGAAGCGACAATGGATTGGATGGAACAAGAACAAGAAAGAGGAATAACCATAACTTCCGCCGCCACTACTTGTTATTGGAGAGATCATCAAATTAATATAATTGATACTCCCGGACATGTTGATTTTACGGTTGAAGTGGAAAGATCATTGAGAGTTTTGGATGGAGGAGTGGTTGTTTTTGATGGTAAAGAGGGTGTGGAGCCACAGTCGGAAACTGTTTGGCGACAGGCTGACAAGTATAATGTTCCACGAGTTTGTTTTATAAACAAAATAGACAAAGAGGGAGCCGATTTTAAAGCCGCTTTAAGTTCAATTAATGATCGTTTATCTCCTAATGCGGTGGCTATTCAGTATCCGATTGGAGAAGGCGATGCCTATAAAGATAGCGATGCTAACGCTGAAAAAGTTGGGGTTATTGATTTGATAAAAATGAAAGCGGAGTATTTTAAAGGAGAAAATGGTATAGAGGTAGTAGAAAAAGAAATTCCCGAAGAGCTTAAGTCTGTGGCGGAAGAATGGCGTGAAAAAATGATTGAAAAAATATCCGAGTTAGACGATGATTTAATGGAAAAATATTTGGGAGGTGAAGAGATATCTGAAGAAGAAATTAGGCAAGTTATTCGCAAGGGAACAATTGCCGGAGACATTTATCCGGTTATGGTCGGATCGGCATTTAAAAATGTTGGTGTGCAAAAAGTTTTGGATGCTGTGGTGGACTATCTTCCGTCACCGATTGATATTCCGGCAATAGAAGGAACATTGTTAAGTGATAGAGATAAGATTGTTTCTCGTAAGGCGGCTGATGATGAGAAATTAACGGCCCTTGCCTTTAAGGTAGCAGTTGATCCTTTTGTGGGACAATTAACTTTCTTTAGGGTCTATTCTGGAGTTATGAAGGCCGGTTCTTATGTTTATAATTCCTCTAAAGATAAAAAGGAGAGGGTTGGGCGTATATTGAGGATGATGTCAAACAACAGAGAAGAAGTTGATGAGATGTATGCCGGTGACATAGGTGCTTTGGTCGGAATGAAATATACAGGTACCGGAGATACTTTGTGTGACGAAAAAGAACCGCTTATTTTGGAGAATATTGAATTCCCCGAACCGGTAATTTCGGTAGCCATTGAACCGAAGACAAAGGCTGACCAAGAAAAAATGGCGGTAGCCCTCAGTAAATTATCGGAAGAAGATCCAACTTTTCAAGTGAGAACCGATGAAGATACCGGACAAAATATTATATCGGGAATGGGAGAATTGCACTTGGATATCATTATTGACAGAATGAAACGCGAATTTAAAGTGGAGGCTAATATTGGAAAACCGCAAGTTGCTTATCGGGAGACAATTTTGAAATCGGCTGAAGCTGAAGGTAAATTTATTAAGCAGTCCGGTGGACGAGGACAGTACGGTCATTGTTGGTTGAGAGTTGAGCCAAATGAAGAGGGTAAAGGATTTGAGTTTGTGGATGAAATTAAAGGAGGTGTTATACCTCAAGAATATATACCGGCGGTTGAAAAAGGGGTTGTTGAGGCTATGAACAGTGGTGTGCTGGCAGGTTACCCGGTTGTTGATGTTAAAGTAGTTTTGTACGATGGTTCTTATCACGATGTGGATTCCTCAGAAGCCGCCTTTAAGGTTGCCGGTTCTATGGCGCTTAAGGCAGCTTTAAAAGAGGCAAATCCAATTATATTAGAGCCGATTATGAAAGTGGAAGTAACCACCCCGGAACAGTTTATGGGTGACGTCGTTGGCGACTTAAATTCTAAGCGAGGACAGATTGATGAGATGATTGACAAAGGATCCGGTAATGCTGTTGTGAAAGTTATTCAGGCCAAAGTTCCTCTTGCTTCGTTGTTCGGTTATGCAACTCAATTGAGATCAATGACGCAGGGACGAGCTAGTTACGCAATGGAGTTTGATCATTATGCCGAGGTGCCGGCAAATATTGCCGAAGAGATAAAATCGGGAGAAAGGAAATAATGTTGAAAAAGGTTTAAATTTGACAAAAGGAGGGGAATTGCTATAATAAACAAAGTAAGAATTGAAAAATAATTAATTAATTAATAAAAGGCATATTCGATGGTGGATGAAATCCATTGGTATGTAAAAAAATAAACAAATGGCGAAAGTATTTGATAGAAGTAAGCCACATGTTAATGTGGGAACAATTGGTCATGTTGACCATGGAAAAACAACTCTTACAGCAGCTATCCTGCACGTTTTGGCAATGAATAACCAAGCGGAAGAACGGAGTGTTGATGAAATCGATAAAGCTCCCGAAGAAAAGGAGCGTGGTATTACCATTGCTACCGCTCATTGTGAATACGAGTCAAAGGAAAGACATTACGCTCATGTTGATTGTCCCGGTCATGCCGACTATATTAAAAACATGATTACCGGTGCTGCGCAAATGGATGGAGCTATCTTGGTTGTTTCGGCCACTGATGGTCCTATGCCTCAAACAAGGGAACATATTCTATTGGCAAAGCAAGTTGGTGTTCCGGAGATCGTTGTTTTCATCAATAAAACAGATCAAGTTGATGATCCTGATTTGGTTGAATTGGTAGAAGAGGAAATTAGAGAATTGTTGACCAAGTATGAATTTGACGGTGAAAACGCCGCTGTTATCAAAGGTTCTGCAATTAAGGCTTTAGAGGCCACAAGTCTGGATGACGAAGCAGTAAAACCAATTCTTGAATTGATTGATGCTTTAGATGAAAAAATCCCAACTCCGGAAAGGGATGTTGATAAACCGTTCTTGTTGCCGATTGAAGACATCTTTTCTATTGAAGGTCGTGGTACGGTTGTTACCGGTAGAATTGAAAGAGGAAAGATTAATATTAATGATGAGGTTGAAGTGGTTGGATTGAGAGATTTGCAAAAGACAACTGTTACGGGAATCGAGATGTTTAACAAAGAGTTGGAGCACGGAGAAGCTGGTGACAATGCCGGAATTTTGCTTCGTGGACTTAAAAAGGAAGATGTGGAGAGAGGTCAAGTGTTGGCCGCTCCGGGATCAATCACTCCTCACACTGAATTTGAATGTGAAGTTTATATTCTAACGAAAGATGAAGGTGGTCGACACACTCCTTTCTTCAAGGGATATAAACCACAATTTTACATTAGAACAACTGATGTTACCGGTGATGTAACTTTACCTGAAGGAACGGAGATGGTTATGCCAGGTGATACGGTAAATCTTGGTGTGAAATTAGTTAAACCGGTAGCTATGGAAGAAGGAATGAGATTTGCTATTCGTGAAGGAGGAAAAACTGTTGGTGCCGGTGTAGTTACTAAAATTATTAAATAAAGTAACTCAATACTTTTTTAAAACAAAAAACCACCGTCGGTGGTTTTTTGTTTTTTTGTTTAATTATTGGATTTTTTTGTCGGTAACTGTTTTTCAGCGAGAGGGAAGATTTAACAGTGAAATACGGTTTAAAATTAAAAAATTAATTTTAGTTTTAAATGACAGCAACTCTCTGTTGGTAAAATATTTAAAAGAAGAAAGAAAGTTCGCCGAACGGAAAAGATATTTCTAAGAAAACTAAAAAACAACAATGACCCAAAAGAATCGGGAAGGATAGTGGGTATTTATCAAAAAAGGACTTTGTGCCAAGTAATTTGCTTAGGAAACCGAGTAGAGCGTTTGCTTTAACAAAACGAAAAGGTATAAGTCGTTTTTCTCCGGGCATAATAGTTGATTATAGGAGCGCAAATTTTTTTGGAGTTTAAAAGAGTATTTAGAAAACATTTAATAAAAGGATAAAGGTGGAATTTAAGTGATTATTTCCGACTTTTTATTTTAACTGAAGCAAGAGACTGGTTGTTTCTTGTTTGATATTTTTTGGTAGTTGCCATGGATTGTGGTTTGGTTTCAAGATTTTATTTTCTATGAAAATTTCTTTTTGGCTGGTCGGAATGGTTGAGGAAATGATTTCTTGATAGTGCGGTAATTCAGATACTGAAGTTAATAAATAAATGTGATTGTAATGATCTTGATCAATTTTGTCGTAATCCTTTGGATTAAAAAAATAAACCGCCTGCTTTTGATAAATAGTTCGTAGTGGTTCTGATAATAACGACCAACCGGATCCGGAAGATTTCTGGCTGACCAAGATTAAATCGTCTGCCTTGAATACCTCGGCTAATTTTGGTGTAATCTTGGTTAGGCCGGTGTTTTGTTGCAATGTGATAAATGGTATTGTTAATAATGTATTTGATAACAGCAAGACAACCCAAATTAAACCTGAAATATTCTTTTGTTTAAAAGGGTGTTGTTGCCAAAAAATAGTAAAATAAAAAACAGCCAAAGGAATAATTGAAAAAATAAATCGTCTTAACATCCAAGGATGATCAAGGGAGATGTTTGCATCAAGAAGGTAGATTCCGGTAACACCAAACAAAAATAAGGGTATTAGTTTAAGTTGGCGTTTATTTTTTATAATTTTAATTATGCCAAAAAAAGCAAATAGAAACAAAGGAATTAAATTATAAGTATAAAAGACTTTTAAAATGTAGCCGTTTCTCCACATCTTAGGGATAAAATGAAAGCTTCTCGGTTGGTGATTGGATAAATCTGGACTGCTGGATAGAAAATCAAAGAATTCTTTAGTAAGGAATAGGAAAAAATGACTAAAAAGAAAGAGAGAAATAGCCCCCGATAAAAACACCAAAAAAATTGGCAGTTGGTATTTTGGAAAGTTAAAATTTTTATGTCGATAAAATATTAATATTAAAATTAATGCGAAAACAATTCCAAAAGATTCGATTCTAATAAAAAATGTTGGGATAAAAGGAATGAAAATAAACCAATACCTTGTAATTTCTTGACGGCCGGTTTTTGTTGACTGTAGGTATTTAATCAAAAAATATAACCCCGACCAGATTAAACTGGCAAACAAAAATTCCGAAAGAGTAAATTTGTAGAAAATAGTAAAAGGCAAGACGCTTATTAAAAATATCAACCCACCCAAAGAGTGTTTATCGGAATTGGTTAGTGTCTTTAAGACCGAGAAGAAAGCTAATCCAAAGATAAGAAAAGGAAGGAGGTTTGCCAATTTCAAAAAGTTTATCTCATTTGGTTGTGCAAAGTTAGCTAAATAAGCGGAGTAACCCGGTAAAAATTGACTTTTTAGTAAGTAACCGTCTCTTGTTTTTTGGTATAAAAAACCCGGAAAATTTAATGCCTTTCCTTCCCCGTAGATATTGGCAAAGGTGTTAATAACTTTATTTTGCTGGGTTAATTTATGTTCTCTGTTGATAACCACCGCTAATGTTGCCAACGATCCTTCGTCGCGACCGCCGAAAATAGTGGGGTTTGTAAAGTAAGACAAAAGAAGAGACCACGTTACCAGTATTAACAAAACAATTTTTTCTCCACGGGTAACACTTTTCACAGAACAATTTTTTCTTAATTTTAGGAGGGTAATCAAAATCAATCCCCAGTAAATTACCGATAGCCAGGAATAAAAAAAACCAAGTATCGCGGTTATTATTGATAAAGTAACAAAACCGGACCAACTCAAAAACAAGAATTCAAAAACGGAAATTTTAAAGGGGTAATTTGTATTTGTTTTTGACATAATATTTATTTTAATGCTCGTTAATTAGAGTATAAAATAGATAAAGGTTGTTGACAAGATTATTTTACTGACTTGATAACATTTTTCGATTCAACAGTGTGTATGATGGCGGTGTGATAAACAGTTATTCCTAATCCGGATCTCTTCAGGGTATTTGAATATCATTGTCTTCCGTGTGGCGATATGCTATAATAAAGGAAACTAAATCTTCAAGACTCTCATTTTTTATGGAAATAAAAACAAAACAAATATTAATAATTATTATTGTTGGAATAGCGCTGTTGATTATCGGCTTCCTTGGTCTTAATCAATTTGGTACCTTGGGGTGGAATGATTTGAGCGGTGATAATAATAATATTGAATCAACAGGTGATAATATTGAAGTTACGGGAGGTTTTGAGAGTGCTTTCTGATGTTTTTCAATATTGGTATTATAAATGATCATAAGGTTAAATTTCGCTATTGACTCAAAGAGTGATGAGAAAAAAAATAACAAAAAAACAAACCAAAAGAAAAAGTATTCGAAAAAATAGCTCAAAAACCCCGAATTCGGTAGGGTTTTGTTGTGATAAGAAAAAGAGTGAAAATTTTTTTTGTAAATACAAAAAAATAGTCAAATCGCATTTTGAACTGATTATTTTTGGGGGGATTGTGATGGCTGTTATCGGTTTTGTTTTGTTTAACGGTTTTTCTTCGGTGAGCAAAATGTTTAATAGAGGAGGGGTTTATTTGGAAACAAGCATATTGTCCGACTTGAAAAATAAAATAACACACTGGGGTGAAAAAATAAAAGAATTACAGGGCAAGATAGATGATCGCAAGAAGTGTACAGAAGACGAATTTTGGCAAGAGGCAACAACTGATGTTTGTAATTATTGGCTTTATACCCAACACAATAACCATTGTCGTAAGTTTAATGTTCCGACAGAAAGAATAGCTATTGGAACTAAAATTTGTTGTGAGGGAAATGTTTACGAAAAAAACAAAGATAAACTGGTCAGTTGTGATGGAGCGGATGTGTTTTTTGATCCCAAGAAAATATACCAGGCATCAGTTGTTAAAGAGAAGGGGTTCTGTGGTTTGCAAGTGTGTCAATTTTACCCCAAAGAAGGTTTTCACTTGAAGGTTGATAAAAACGGCAATGTTTTAACGGATGAAAATGGGGAAGTTATTATTGAAAAAGATTGTGAGGAATCATACACGGTTTCCGCTTGTAGCAAACAGTGTGGTGGTGGAGAAAGAGTAAAAACAATGATGACAAAGTATTGTATAGAAGTTGAATTTACCGAGCCTTGTAATTTACAGCCATGTCAAATTGAGTCAATTCGTTAAGGTGGAAAACTTTTTTGCCGGATCAGGTTGATTTTTTATAAATTTAGGGTATGATTTGTAATGCGTTGATAATCAGCTTTTAATTCAGATGCGAGGATATGTTTAATATTTTTTCTATTTTTTTTGGTAAGGGTAGATCCTGGCAAAAGTTGTCACTCAAAAATAAAAAAGTTGTGGTGATGGGAATAGGTCTTCATGGTGGAGGGGTGTCAATGATTAAATGGTTGGTGCAACAAGGTGCCAGAGTTGTAGCTACCGATAAAAAGTCAAGAGATGTCTTGGCACCTTCTTTGAATAAGTTGAAAAAAATTATCAAGAATAAAAAGGTAGAGTTGGTTATCGGGCGACATCGATTGGATGATTTTCGATCGGCTGATATGATTGTAAAAAATCCGATGATTCCCTGGTCCAATGTTTATATAAAAGTTGCTAAAAAAAAACACATTGATGTGGAAATGGATTCCAGTCTGTTTTTCCAACTTTGCCCATCAAAAAAAATAATAGGCATCACCGGCACAAAAGGAAAAACAACCACAGCTCATATCGTTAAAGAAATTTTGGAAAAAGCCGGCAAGAAAACAGTCTTGGTGGGAGTCGGACAAATAGCGGTAATGGATAAGCTGAAATCGATCAAAAAAAATACTTATGTTATTTTCGAATTGTCTTCTTGGCGGTTGTCGGCCTTGCGTTATAAAAAAATAAGCCCCCGTTATGCCATTGTCACTAATATTTATCCGGATCATCTGAATTATTACAAAAAGATGTCGTCTTACATTAAAGATAAGATGACTATCGTCAAGTACCAAAAGAAAAATAGCATTGCCGTTTTAAATTACGACGACAAAGAAGTGCGTAACTTTGCTGATGAAACAAGAGCCAAAGTTTCTTTTTATTCATTTAAAGATAGTTACTCCATAATACATGATGTTTATGTAGATGAGGGTCAAATAAAATACCGATTGGGTGCCGATGAAGGAGTTATTTGTTCTTTGGATGAATTGAAGTTAAAGGGTGAGCATAATGTCTATAATTTTATGGCTGCCATCACGTTAACTTTGCAGTTGGGAATTAGTTTGAAGAATATCAAGAAAGCAATTATCGGTTTCAAGGGTATCCCTCACCGTTTGGAATTCGTTGGTACGGCAAAGGGGGTCTATTTGTATAATGATTCGGCAGCTACAACTCCGGAGGCATCCGTAGCCGGCATAGATACTTTTATTCAAAAAGATTCTCTGGTGAATATATATTTAATAGCTGGAGGTTCAAGTAAAAAATTGAATATGAATTCATTGGCTGATAAAATAGTTGAAGCGGAACAAATAAAGAAAGTAGTTATACTAAAAGGGTTGGCCGGTGAAGAATTGGTTAAATTAATAAAAAAGAAAGGTGGAGAAAAGAAAATAGTCGGTATGTCAGGTGAGATGATGGAAGCGGTGAAATTTTTAGCTCAAGAAATAAAAAGCGCAGAAGAGAGAAGAGAAAATAATTCTTCTGAGTTCAACGATGAAGATCAGGGTAAGAACATTTTATTGTTGTCGCCCGGTTCGGCCAGTTTTGGGGTATTTAAAAATGAATTTGATCGGGGTAAGCAATTCAAAGATAGTGTAAAAAAAGTCTTTGGTGTTAAATTAAAAAAATAATTCAAATAATTTCAAGTAATGAAAAAAGTTATTGTAACAGTCATCTTTTTGTTGGTTTTTTCTTTTGTGGTATATGGTCAGGTTAGTAAAGATATTTACTTAATGCCGGCAGACAGCGGTAATAATATAAAAGAGAAATTTATAATCAAAAAAGGAGAAGGGTCAACAGAGGTTGGCGAGAATCTTGCCAAGTACGGTTTTGTAAAAAATAAATATTATTTCTGGTACTATGTTTGGCGCACAAAAACAGATTCAAAACTACAAGCGGGAGTTTACGAGATCAGTAAAAATATGACCATCCCCGAATTAACCGATAAATTTGTAAAAGGAGATGTCAAAAAGGATGTAAGTAAACTGGTTGTTCCGGAGGGTTTCACTTTGGATAAAATAATTCATTTGATTGAAAAGCAAAAACCGGAGATAGAGAAGGATTTTTCCAAGTTAGTCAAATGTAAATGTTTAAATGAACAGGGGTGTCAGTGTGATAAGTTTAGTGAAAAGTACGATTTTATTAAAAATATTCCAAGAGGGCTTGATTTGGAAGGTTATCTGTTTCCTGATACCTATTTTATCGCTAAAAATGAAACGGCTACAACTTTGGTGGAAAAATTTTTGAAAAATTTTCAACAAAAGATGACTGCCAAAGAAGTATCAGAAAAAATTGAAGGAAGTCAGTATAATTTGCACCAGATATTGACTATCGCTTCTATTGTGGAGAGGGAGGTGAAAGATGATGCTGACAGAAGGATGGTGGCTGGAATTTTTTTAAACAGGTTGGCTGTTGGTCACCCTTTACAAAGCGATGCCACTTTGTCTTATATTCTCAAACAAGACAAAATGAAGTACAATCAAAAAGATTTAGAAGTGCAGTCGGAATACAACACCTACCAACGAAATGGTTTGCCACCGGGACCGATTTGTAATCCGGGACAGAAAGCTATTTTAGCGGTTTTGAATCCACAGGAAACGGATTTTTTCTACTTTTTGAATGATGTTAAAACGGGAGAAACGGTCTATGCCAAAACATTTGAAGAACACAAGAAAAATAAAAGTAAACACGGTCTGTAATGTTGAAAATTCTGAAAAAATTGGATTGGATTTTATTTGTTTCGGTGTTGGTATTGCTAGGGTTGAGTTTGGTGACGATTTATTCTTTGTCGATTAGTTCCGGTGGTACTTTGTTTCAACGACAATTGTATTTTGTTTTTATTTCTTTGGTTATCTTTTTTATAACTTCTTTTATTGATTATCGTATTTGGAAAAATTATGTTTGGATTTTTTATGTTTTTGGGTTAATTCTTTTGGTGGTGGTATTTTTTCTTGGGCGAGCAAGTAACGGAGCAATCAGTTGGTTTAAGATTGGAGCTTTGAATTTTCAACCGGTTGAGTTTGTGAAGGTGGTGGCAATTCTTTTTTTGTCGCAATATTTTTCGCGCATAAAGTCTTCCGATCTCAGTTGGCGAAACATTGTCACTTCTTTTCTTTTTATTTTTCTTCCCATTGTGCTGGTAATTCTTCAGCCGGACATGGGTTCAGCTATGGTTCTGGCTGGGATATGGTTTGGGATAATATTTACGGTCGGTATTAATTGGCGACAATTACTAACTCTAATATTGGTGGGTATTTTTTTTATTCTTATTGGTTGGCAGTTTGTTTTGCATGATTATCAAAAACAAAGGGTTGTCAGTTTTTTAAATCCGGGAAGTGATCCTCAGGGTAGTGGTTACAATGTAATTCAAGCAATGGTAGCCATAGGATCAGGCGGAATGAAAGGTAAAGGGATCAACAACAGTTCTCAGAGTCAATTGAATTTTATTCCGGAGAAACATACGGATTTCATTTTTGCCACCATAGCCGAAGAAAACGGTCTTCTGGGAGTTTTTTTGTTGCTTGTTTTTTTTGGGGTTATTTTTTGGCGTCTTAAAATTATTGTTGGAAAAGCCAGAGATCGTTTTGGTGAAATATTTGTTACCGGGGTTTCTGTTGTTTTGTTTTTTCAGGTCTTAATAAATATCGGAATGAATCTTGGTGTAATGCCTGTAGCCGGTTTGTCACTCCCGTTTTTGAGTTATGGAGGAAGTTTTTTGTTGGTAGTGATGTTTTTATTGGGGGTGGCGGAGAATGTTTACAGTAAGAAAATTTCTTGAAAATTTCCTAACACCCAAAAGGCAAAAAGGTGGTGTTAATGTAGGTGATTAATAATGGGTGTTTATTTTATTTTCCGCAAAATCATTAATTTGTCTGTATTGACAATCTCTATTCTTAATGTTAGAGTTAACTCAGGGTTAAAAATAACAATTTTTAAACAACTATTGTTTAAAATGTTCTAAAGTATGGCTGATAATGTCAATTATTTAAAATCGTATTGCCCAATTTGCCAAAAAGAAAGATCTTTGACTTCGGGAAAAATAATTAGCAAAGCAAAAAAAAGCATTTTTATTTATAATAAGTGTGAGCATTGCGGTGTTGCTTCAATCTCGTCGGTTTTCGGAGGTAAAAACAATAGTGATAGTTTGGTGGTAGTTGAGGTTTTGACTGATTTAAATTATCAGGAGTCATTGGGTTTGTTTCACAAGAAGCCAATAACTGCTGATGATGTTTTAAAAATCTACGAGCAAGTCAGTTAAGAATAAATTTTTCCGGCGTGGTAATGCCTTTAATGTTTTTTTTGATTGGTAATCATAGTTTAAAGATTAAATTTACAAGTATGTCCAAAATTAAATTGAATGCTACTAATAGAAAGTTGAAAGAAAAAAGGGAGGGTCAGATACCTGCTGTTTTGTATGGTAAAGGTGTTGAGAATGAAAATTTATGGGTTGATTCAAAGGAGTTTATTAAGGTTTATCGTGAGGCGGGAGAGAGTACTTTGATTGATTTGTCTATTAATAAAAATCAAAGTAGATCGGTTTTGATTCACGATGTTCAAAGACATCCTCTAATGGATGACATTTTGCATATTGATTTCTACCAAGTGAAAATGGATGAAAAAATTGAAACCGAGATAGAACTGAATTTCACCGGAGTTTCCCCGGCTGTTAAGGAAATGGGAGGGACATTTGTAAAGAATTTGGACAAAATTCCAATCAGAGCTTTGCCTGGTGATTTGGTGAGTAGTATTACGGTTGATATTTCGGTAATTACAGATTTTGATAAGTATATTCATGTCAAAGAGTTAAAAATTCCGGAAGAAATTGAGGTGCTAATTGAAGAAGATACTGTTATTGCTTTGGTTTCTCCGCCTAAGACTAAAGCGGAAATAGAAAAATTGGATGAAGAGGTAGATATGGATATTTCTCAAGTGGAGGGAATTTCAGAGGAGAAAGATGGAGAAAGCGGTGAAGAGGTCGGCGGAAAAGATAAAGAAGTGAATAAAGAAAAAGAAAGTGAAGGAAAATAGAGTGAGTTAAGTGTATTTATTTTAATGACTCAAAAAAACAAAAAACAATTTAATTTATCGCGATATTTTCAAAAGACAATCATTGTCCTTATGGTGATGATTGTCTTTTTTGGTTGGGAAATAAATTTGGGAAAGGTGCATTTTTTTACTTCTGTTTATTCGGAAACAGTTGATGATGAAAAGAAAGATGATAAAGAAAAAATTGAAGAAGAAGTAAAGAAAAAGGAGAAGGAGCTTAAAAAGTTAAAAAAAGCAAAGAAAAAAAATGAAAAAATTAAAGAGAGTTACATTAGAGAGGCAAATATTATTAAGAGAGATATAAATAATTTAGTTGGAGATATAAAGACGATTGAAACGAAAGTTTCTCGCACAGAAGAGGAGTTGAAGGCTTTGAATAAGGAGTTGGAGGATATTGAAAATTCCGCAATGATCCACAAAAAAAGCCTGGCAAAGATTTTGCAAGAAATAAATCAAGTGGACCTGGATTTGCAAATAACCGTTTTAGATGAAAGTAAGGGAATTGAAGAGTATATTTATAATAAAAATATCTTGGAAAATTTACAGAAAAAGATGGAAGTGGCCTTGGCGAAACTCAAAGATCAGGAAGAGAAGTTAAATGAGAAAAAGAAAGAAATTAGCGAAACCCACGAAGTTTTAAATGATCAACAAAAAACATTAGAAAAAGAAAAAAAGAAAAAAAGTTGGCTTTACAATGGCACACAAAGAAAAATTTCTGAAAAAGACGCGGAAATTAGACAGTTGGAGCAGGAGATGGCAATGCTTAATGCCGCCATTTCCGGTTTGTTGGGGAAGAATTATAACACCGCCGATATTAAAGAAGCGGCCGCCTATGCCGGTAAGTTGACTGGCGTTAGAACAGCTTTTATTCTCGGAATGTTGACCGTGGAAACAAATCTTGGCCGTTATACCGGTGGTTGCACTTACAAAACCAGTCGCATGAGCAACTATCGAAAAAAATTGTTTAAAAAGATTTGCAAAGAGACAGGGCATAATTATAAGAAGATGAAAGTTTCTTGTCCGCCATCAAATTACAAGGGAACCGGTGGAGCGATGGGGGTAGCTCAATTTATGTCTGATACATGGATAGCTTATAGTCCGCAAATTGCCAAAATAACCGGACACAAGCATCCCGATCCGTGGAATTTAACTGACGGAGTAGTGGCGATGGCCTTGAAGCTGGCTAATGATGGAGCAACCAGTAAAAAAGGCGAATGTCGGGCTGCTATGCGATATCTCGGTGGTAGTCACAAATGGTACTGTGAGAAAGTTTTGAATTATGCTAGACAGTATGAAAAATAACCACCGGAAGCGTACTTACTTGCATTCATTAAGTAGACTCGGAATAAAAATATCGTGATTGCAAACGGGGGAGTTAAGGTTGTAGGCGTGTTTATAAACATTTTTTGGTGCACAAGATTAAATAGTCGGAGAGGGTGCTATTTGGCTGTTTGGTAAAAATTGGTATGATTTTTGAAGTGGTTTTTGTTATTGACAATTCACAAAAAGCATAAATTTTTTAAAGATCCTGTAAGGAAGGTGAAATTTATAAAATAAACAAAAGTGAAAATAGGTTTTAATAAAATTGTGAAAAATAAGAAAAATATCGACAGGTTAATTTTCGGAGTACTTTTGGTTTTGGGAGCTTTGTTGCGATTCGGAAAAATGTTTTGGCAAAGGGATTTTTGGTACGATGAGGCATTTACCGGCATTATCGCCAGAATGTCCTGGTCGGAAATGTGGTGGATGATTTTTCACGATGTTCATCCCCCGTTGTATTATTATTTGGTAAAACCATGGGCTGGATTGTTTAATTATTCATCTTTTGGCTTTCGTTCTTTTTCGGCTGTTTTGGGGATTTTAAGTATAGTTTCCATTTATTGGATTGGTAGGAAAATGTTTTCCGCCAGAGTTGGTTTGCTTAGTGCTTTTTTCTTGGCCGTTTCTCCTTTTGCCGTTCAATATTCCCAAGAAGCCAGAATGTATTCTCTCTTTGGCTTGGTTTCTCTTTGGTTGGTTTATTTTTTTCTAAAAGCATTAAAAACAGATGAGTGGAAATATTGGTTGGGTTGGGGTGTTCTTGGAGTAATATTTTTTTATATTCATTATTTGGCTTTGTTTACTTTTGTTGTTTTTTACTTTGTTGCTTTGGGTTATAAATTGATTTTTGAAAAAGAAAGGGCAAGAGAGAATTTTTTCTTTTTTAGTTTTAAGAAAATATTAATCGGTAAGAAATTTATAATTGCGGTTGGGTTTATTGTTTTTGCCTTTGTGTTGTGGTTGCCGGCTTTTAAACAACACCTTTCTCGGGAGGGGTTAGGTTGGGTGCCAGTGGCTTATCTTAGCGACCTACCGGAGACTTTACAGTTCTTTTTTTATGGTCATCAACCGGGAAAAATATTGGAGCCAATTCCAAATGAGTTTAGAAATTTGTCGTTTAGTTTGTCTAATGAAAAGAGCGGGAATTTATTTGATGGTTCAAGTATTGGTTTGTTGATTTTGTTGGTTATCGCAGTTGGTTTAATTATTCTTTGGCAAAGAAAAAAGTATCGCCGAGAGGTGTTTGTAATTTCCACTTTGTCTTTCGGGACTTTGTTGTTTTTGATTTTGTTGTCGCAAGTCGGTTGGCGTTTTTATGTTGCCAGATATTTTATGGCAACTGCTGTTATAATCTACCTACTTTTAAGTGTTGTTGTTAGTCAGTGGAGAATGAAGGGGAGAATCTTTGTGGTGGTTTTTTATGTTTTGAGTTTAGCGTGGTTAAAGCCGATTCCGTATGATTCATCTTGGAGTTTTGTTAGAGATGATGCGGAATTGGTAAATCCGCAAACGGTTGTAATTGCCGACAATGCTTTTGAGTATGCTACTGCTCGTTTTTATTTCGGTGAAGGCAGGGTAAAATTATATAATCGTGGTGAGCCGGAACAAGATTTTAGTTTGTGGATTATTGTTAAAAAAGAAGATCAAATTAAAAATTTAGATAATTTTATTTCTAAATCCAATGTAATCTATGTTGGCGCGGGAGATTGTCATTGGAATCAATATCAATTGCAACCCCTGAAAAAAGTTGGTCGCCTGCAGGTGTGTAAGAATAAATTTGACTTTTAATTGTAATTACTTATAATAAATAAAGTGGTCGCGGGGCATGGTGTCAACGGCTAGCACGCACGGTTTGGGACCGTGTAGACTGGGTTCGAATCCCAGTGCCCCGACAACAGTTGCTGAAGAGAGGTTTGAACAAGGAAAAGGGGTGAGAGCATTGAAAGAGAAAGCCAACTGCTTGGCTTTCGATTCGGGATTCGAAGGGCGAGCGTTGTTTGCCGAAGCAGTGCGAAAGGCAAACCGTGAAGCCCCGGCCCGAAGGGGAATCCCAGTGCCCCGACAACAGTTGCTGAAGAGAGGTTTGAACAAGGAAAAGGGGTGAGAGCATTGAAAGAGAAAGCCAACTGCTTGGCTTTCGATTCGGGATTCGAAGGGCGAGCGTTGTTTGCC
>Ga0256914_1000479_pt1 | contig 39848 bp, 38 predicted proteins | sample HulkmetaG_FD_191571 | JGI IMG/M metagenome (GOLD analysis project Ga0256914, IMG submission 191571) | Hydrothermal chimney microbial communities from Main Endeavour vent field at the Juan de Fuca Ridge, Pacific Ocean - Hulk | ecosystem: Environmental > Aquatic > Marine > Hydrothermal vents ... | reverse complement strand
TGCTGTTGCATTTGTATCAACTGATTTTACTGCTGTTGTATTTGTATCAACTGATTTTACTGCTGTTGCATTTGTATCAACTGATTTTACTGCTGTTGCATTTGTATCAACTGATTTTACTGCTGTTGTATTTGTATCAACTGATTTTACTGCTGTTGCATTTGTATCAACTGATTTTACTGCTGTTGTATTTGTATCAACTGATTTTACTGCTGTTGCATTTGTATCAACTGATTTTACTGCTGTTGCATTTGTATCAACTGATTTTACTGCTGTTGTATTTGTATCAACTGATTTTACTGCTGTTGCATTTGTATCAACTGATTTTACTGCTGTTGCTGTTGTTGCTGTTGTTGCTTCATAAAAGTTAATAGCTTTTTTCACCAACTCTGTAATTTCCACAGCTTCTTCATCACTAATTCCATCTTTTATATTTTTTAATAATCCATTAACTGCTGTCGTATTCTTTCCAGTAAAGGTTTCGTTATTCTTAAAAAATCGTTTTACTGCTTTTATAGTATTTGCTCCAGAAAATCCATCAGCTATTCCTACAGTAGCTTTAGCACTTGTTGTTTTTAACAGTTCTTGCAACTTTACTATTTTTTCACTTTTTACAAGTGCTTCTTTTTTAGCTGGTTCTGCTGATTTTTTTCCTACTGCCTTTATATCAGCTTGTACTGCCTTTTCCACAGCTTGATAAATTGCATCATGATTAGTACCATCAAATCTTAAACCATCAGGAATAGAATTATTTCTACTATTAATATAATTCCACATTTTTTTTGTTTTAGGCCCAAAATATCCATCGGGAGTACCAAAACTATATTCTTTAGCTATTTTTTTTCCTGCATTTGTTTGATGAAAAATAGCTTGTAAAATCAAAGTTTTTGTAAAAGAATTTGCTGAAGAATCTAATGCTATTTTTTTATAAGCATCTAATCCAGATTGAATACTATTTATCTTTAATTTTTTTAATTTAGCAGAAGTAAAACGTTCTTTAAAATTTTCAATATTTACTTTACATTCCTTAGAAATATTTTTATCTTGCTCTTGTGTGTTTGCTAAGCTTCCCCATTTGGTATCCGTTGAATCTGCTAAAATGTTTCTAATTTTTGGTCCACACATTCCTTGATTTTTTAAAACTAACCTCTTTTCTAAAAAAGAAAAATTATGAGCTAGACAGATATGGATATTAAATATAGACATTTTTATTAAAGTTAAAATTATATAAAAAAATAAAATCTTTCATAGCATTATACTCTTTATTTTTTATTTTTGCAAATTTATTTTAAAATTTTCATATATAATCAAAACATTGCCTTTACTTTAAAAATTTGTAATAATTTAAAAAGTAAAAGTGAAAAATTTATATAAATTTAAAAAGCAAAGCATATGAGAAAAATATCAAAACAAATCATTAAGGCTATTGAATCACGAAAAATAACTATTTTATACGGACCAAGGCAAGTTGGAAAAACAACTCTTATGAAAAGCATTGCAAATAGATTTGAAAATTCTCTTTTTTTAAATGCAGAAATTCCAAGTGTAAAAAATTTATTAGAAACAAAAAATCCTGAAAAAATATCTTCATATCTTGGAAAATCTAAACATATTTTTATAGATGAAGCACAAACCATAAGCGAAATTGGACTTGTGTTAAAAATTTTATATGACACATTTCCAGATATTCATATAATGGTAACAGGATCTTCATCATTTGAACTCTCTTCAAAAATACATGAACCACTCACCGGAAGAAATAGAACATTTTTTTTGCCACCACTTTCTATTGAAGAATGGCAGAATGAAAAAAAATATTCTCGATTTGAAATGGATAATTTATTAGAAAATTTTCTTCGATTTGGAATGTATCCAGAAATTCTTTCTACATCATCAAATTCCGAAAAAAAAGATGCTATTATTCAAATCTCTTCAGATTATTTATACAAAGATATTTTACAATTTCAAAATTTAAAAAATCCAAAATTATTACGAAAATTATTGCAAGCACTAGCTTTACAAATAGGAAGTGAAGTTTCTTTTCATGAACTATCTCAACTTTTAAAAACTTCAAGTGCAACCATTGAGCATTATATCGATTTACTAGAAAAATCATTTATTATTTTTTCTCTGCCTGCATATTCAACAAATCCCAGAAAAGAAATTGCAAAAAAACAAAAAATATATTTTTATGATGTAGGCGTAAGAAATGCAATTATAGAAAATTTTCAAAATCTTGATCTGCGAAATGATATTGGTGGATTGTGGGAAAATTTTTGTATTGTAGAGCAAAGAAAGTTTTCTGAACGTATTGGAAAACAAGGGCTAGAATTTTTTTGGAGAAGCTATTCTCAAAGAGAAGTTGATTATATTGTGATAGAAAATCAAAAAATGGATGCATTTGAGTATAAATGGAATGTACAAAAAAAAGTAAAAGCACCAAAGCTTTTTAGCGATTTATATCCAAATTCAACTTTTTCAGTACTTTCTCCTGAAAATTTTTGGGAATGGGTTTTGGCATAATTTTAAAAATAGCAAAAAAAAGATGAGCATGATAAAATTGATTTTGAATTGTAGAGATCATAAATTTAAAAAAATTGAAATGACAGCAAAAAAAACGAGAACGGCAATTACTCCAACGCGAGAAGAAGATTTTTCGGCGTGGTATCAAGCTGTGGTGAGCGGTGCAGATATGGCAGAAAATTCTGTGGTAAGAGGGTGCATGGTCATAAAACCATGGGGATTTGGAATTTGGGAAAATATTCAAAAAATTCTTGATAAAAAAATTAAAGATACAGGACATGAAAATGCATATTTCCCTTTACTTATTCCAAAATCTTTTTTTCAAAAAGAAGCAGATCATATTGAAGGATTTGCAACTGAATGTGCTGTCGTTACACATACTCGACTAGAAAACCAAGACGGAATACTGGTTCCCGCAGGAAAACTTGAAGAAGAATATATTATTCGTCCTACCAGTGAAATGATTATTGGAGAAAGTTTTTCTCGATGGGTTCAATCATATAGAGATTTGCCGTTAAAAATTAATCAATGGGCAAATGTAATGAGATGGGAAATGCGAACACGAATGTTTTTAAGAACATCAGAGTTTTTGTGGCAAGAAGGACACACTGCTCATGAAACAGAGCAAGAAGCACGAGAAGAAACAGAAATTATGCTACAAGAATATAAAGATTTATTGGAAAATTATTTAGCAATGCCTGTTTTAGAAGGAGAAAAAACTCCAGAAGAACGATTTCCGGGAGGAGAAAATACATACACCGTGGAAACAATGATGCAGGATAAAAAAGCTCTTCAAGCTGGAACTTCGCATTATTTAGGTCAAAATTTTTCTAAAAGTCTTAATATTTCATTTCAAACACGAGATGAAAAAGAAGATTTTGCACATACTACTTCTTGGGGAGTTTCTACACGGTTGATTGGTGGAATTATTATGTCGCATGCAGATGATGACGGATTAGTTTTACCTCCTAGAATTGCACCTCAACATATTGTTATTTTGCCATTTCTGAAAAAAGATGAAAAAGTAAATGCTAAAATTTTGGAAGAAGCAAAAAATTTAAAAAATAATTTAGAAAATTTAAAATTTTCTGGAGATATTAATATTGAAGTAAAATTAGACACTTCTGAAAAACAAGGGAAAAATTGGGATTGGGTTCGAAAAGGAATTCCTCTTCGAATTGCCTTGGGAGAACGAGATATTGAAAAAGGAGGATTTATGCTTTCACGAAGAGATAAACCCGCAAACGAAAAAGAATTTGTTTCGTTTGATGAAATTTCTAACATTTCAGAAATTTTAGATGAAATGCAAAAAAATATTTATATAAAAGCACAAAATTTTCAAAAAGAAAATATTAAAGAAATTTCAAGCCTTGAAGAATTAAAAGAATATTTTTCTAAAAATAATAATAAAAATTCTGGATTTGCTCTTTGTTATGCCGATGCAGAAGTAAACGAAGAACGAGAAAAATTGCTGAAAGAATTAAAAATTACAGCTCGATGTATTCCATATAAATATAATAGATATTCAAATGGCGGAAAAGGAAACGAAGAAGGAAAATGTATTTTTTCTGGAAAAAACACTATAACAAAAATCGTGTATGCACGAGCGTATTAAAAAATTTTCGATATTTTCTTTTATCGTTGCTATTATAATTATTTTATATGCATTTTTTATAGAACGATTTTATTTAAAAGTAAATGAATATGAAATTTCTGCATCGTTTAATTACGATGCAATTTTGATATCAGATTTACATCTTGGGAAATGGAAAAATGAAGATTTTTTAGAAAAAGTTGTAAAACAAATCAATATTCAAATTGATAAAAATGCAATAAAATCAGTTTTTATTGCAGGAGATTTTACATATCATCTACAAAATATTGATGATTTAGATACTTTGTTTAAACCTTTATCTTTAATAAAAGTGCCAGTATATGCAGTTTTAGGAAATCATGACGAAGAAAGACCAGGTCCAAAACTCGCAGATAAATTAAAAATTGTTTTAGAAAAAAATAAAGTTTTTGTAATAGAACAAAAACTTTTCACTCTACCAAATACAGATATTAAGATATTGGGATTGGGGGATAATTGGGCTGGTAAAGATGATATTTCTCCATTTTTACCCAAATTATTTACAAAAAAATCTGAAAATAAAAATTTTTTAATTCTTGCTCACAATCCTGATACTACTTTTTATTTTCCAAAAAACACACAAGCAATTACCCTTACTGGACATACTCACGGTGGACAAATTAGGATTCCATGGTTGTATAAAAAAATAATTCCTACTACTGGAGATTTTGATTCTGGATTGTTGAATACAGAAAAAGGGCAAATTTTTACAACCTCAGGATTGGGGGAGGTTGGACTTCCTCTTCGCCTCTTTATTCCCCCCGAAATTGCAGTATTACACTTTAATAAATAATTTTTTTAGTGTTATTTTGCATTTTTGTGTTATCATATACACACTGTTATTATTTCATTGGAACATATCATAATGTCTTTTTCAAAAGAATTATCGGAAGGAATGTGGAATTTCTTCCCTAAAATAAAAACACTTCCACCTTCAAAAAAGAAACGGTTTTTTTCAACATACGGACTTGCAAATTTATCAGCAAAGTCATTTTTTGTATCTGATTATTTGCGAAGATATTCACCGCATCATCTTTTTTATATTGTAGAAAAAAAAAGTGAAATTGTTGAATATGCTCATTTGTTTCAATCTTTTTTATCAGATGAATATAAGCCATTTTTTTTAGGATTTTCTTCGCTGGAAAAAGATATAGAGCGAGATAAATTTCTTTTGGCAAATAAAATTGCAGAAAAGCAAAAAATGATATTTTTGTTGTCGAGAGATCAGGCTATGGATTTGTATCCACATGCAATAAGTTTGAGTCATAAAAAATTTATTTTAAAAAAATCTGATTCGCTTACGCATTCTGTTTTGTTTAAAAAACTAGAAACCGCAGGATACAAACATTCGTATTCTCAGCAATATTTAGAAGAAGGAGAATTTATAAAAAAAGGAGAACAAATTATTATTTTCCCTTTGGGAGCAAAAAATGAAATTTGTATTAGTTTCAATTTTGATATAATTGAAAAAATTGAAAGTATAGACTCTGTGCAAAATATGAATATTTTGGCAGAAATCTCACAGCAAGAAATGTTTGCAGTGGGAAATGAAGAAATAACTTCAGAATTAACAGATCTATCAACACAAAAAGATTTATTTTTTATAGAAGAATTTTCTGACTTAGATGAAGATTTTCAAAAAAAACTATTAAACTCTTCTGCTAAAATTATTGAAAGTTCTGTTTTTCCAATAAACCAAGTAGAAAGTTTACATTTACGATTTTTATCGCTGTTAAAATTTTATAATATTGCAGATTTTTTAAATGATTTGCGAGAAAAAATAAATACAGGTTGGAAAACAATTCTTGTTACCAAACGATTTAACGAAATTAAAACTATCTTTGAAGAAGAAAATATTCCATTTTCTTCGCATTTTGATTCACTTGCTCCTATTTCTTTAGTAGATGCTGGAAATGCTGAATTTGTGCCACCATCATTTCAAAATCAAGAAGAGAAAATTTTGTTTTTAACCGATAGAGAAGTTTTTCAAATGAAAACTCAGCAAAAAAGATCTGAAAATAATCAAGATATGAATGATTTTTTATCGAGTTTAAAAGCTGGAGATTTTGTAGTGCATGCAGACCATGGTATTGGAAAATTTTTAGGAATAGCAGAGCAAGAAATTTCGGGAATTACTCGAGAATATTTAGAAGTTGAATATTTAAAAAATGACAAACTTTTTGTTCCTATTGCATATGCCGATAAAGTTTCAAGATATTTAACATCAGAAGACTCTCAACCAAAACTGACAAGACTTGGTGGAAAAGAATGGATAAAATCACAAACAAAAGCTAAAAAAGAAACACAAGAAATGGCAAAAGAATTATTAGAATTATATGCCAAAAGAGAAAAAGCTCATGCGTATCAATGCAATGAAGATTCTGAGAAAATGAGTAAATTTGAGGCTGATTTTCAATATGCACCAACTCCGGGGCAATTGGCAGCAATTAGGGATATTAAAAAAGATTTGGAAGGAAAAAAACCAATGGATAGATTGGTTTGTGGAGATGTTGGATTTGGAAAAACAGAAGTTGCAATGCGTGCTGCTTTTAAAGCCGTAGAAAATGGATTACAAGTAGCTCTTATTGCTCCTATTACTATTTTGGTAGATCAACATTATAAAAATTTCAAATCTCGAATGAGTGATTTTGGAATTATTATTGAAGAGATTTCACGATTTAAAAGCGTAAAAGAGCAAAAAATTATTTTAGAAAAAGCAAAAGCAGGAAAAATTGATATTTTAATTGGAACTCATAGGTTATTGTCGGAAGATGTGAAATTTCATAATTTAGGACTTTTGATAGTAGATGAAGAGCAACGATTTGGAGTAAAACAAAAAGAAAAAATTAAAAATATGAAAAAAGGAGTTCATATTTTAACAATGACAGCAACACCTATTCCACGAACATTAAATTTGGCGTTGCATAACCTTCGAGATATTTCGACTATTACCACTCCGCCACCGGGGAGACTTCCTATTTTAACAGAAGTAAGAAAATTTTCGGATACACTTATCAAAGGAGTGATAGAAAAAGAATTGGCAAGAAATGGACAAATTTATTTTTTGCATAACAGGGTTGAAACTATTGAATCTATGGCTGATAAGTTACGATTGCTTATTCCTTCTGCAAGTTTTGTGGTTGCACATGGGCAAATGAATTCACATGAATTAGAAGATAAAATTGAAGATTTTAAATCTGGGAAATTTGACGTATTAATTTCTTCTACTATTATTGAAAATGGTATAGATTTACCAAATGCCAATACAATGATTATTAATAATGCCGATAGATTTGGACTTTCTCAATTATATCAATTGCGTGGACGAATTGGGCGAAGTAGTAGGCAAGCCTATGCGTATCTTTTGTATAATCAGGATAAATTGCCAATGGATTCCAAAAAACGATTACGAGCAATTGTGGAAGCATCAGAATTAGGAAGTGGATTTCAGTTGTCTATGAGAGATTTAGAAATTCGTGGAGCTGGAGATGTTTTGGGAATTTCTCAAAGTGGAACGGTAAATTCTATTGGGGTTAATCATTTTTTGAAATTGCTAAATAAAGAAATTAAAATTTTGGAAAAAGAAACAAAGCAAAATACTACAGATAAAAATAAGAAAATTTCAAGCGAAGAGATTATTGAAGATGTGCAAATTGAAATTCCATTAAATGCATTTGTTCCCAGTTTTTTTGTTCCAAATACAAAAGAAAAAATCTTAATTTATCAACGATTTGCATCAATAGAAAATATCACAAATTTGCATGAATTATTGGAAGAACTTTCTGAAGAATATGGGAGATTGCCAGTTGAGGTTAGAAATTTGGTAAAAATATTAGAAATTAAAATTTTGGCAAAAAAAGCCTTGGTAAAAGCAGTAAAATTTCAAGGAGACAATGTTGAGCTTCATTTAGCAAAAAGTGTAACTGCAAAAGAAATTATGCAATTATTAGAAGAACAACCAAATTGGACAATCTCTGGAAGTAATTTAGTATTACCTCAAAAACAATTAGGCTTAGATTTTGTTGGAGTTATAGAAAAAGCTTTGAGTTTGTTAATTAAAGAGCAGGACATAAAAATCAAATAAAAATATCATCTTTTAAATATCCATAACTATAAATAGAATGTTTACACATCAGCACCAAGACGGAAAAGCCAGAGCAGGACTTTTGCAAACACCACATGGAGAGATTAAGACTCCAGTATTTATGCCAGTTGCCACTAGAGGTGCAATAAAAGGAGCTGTTGGATTTGACGAACTCGAAAATTTAGGAGCACAAATTTCACTAGGAAATACATATCACCTCCATTTAAAACCAACATCTCAATTAATAAAAAAAATGGGAGGATTACACCATTGGGAAAGATGGGACAAACCTATTTTAACAGATTCTGGAGGATTTCAAGTTTTTTCTATTCAAGGAAAAAAAATTACAAATGATGGAGTGTGGTTTAATTCTCATATAAATGGAGATTTATTTTATTTAGATGCTGAAACTTCAATGCAAATTCAAATTGAACTTGGCTCTGATATTTTAATGGCATTTGACGAATGCCCTCCAAATGTTCCAGATTTTAAAGCTATTGAAAATGCTGTAAACAAAACAACAGCTTGGGCAAAACGTTCACTAAACTATTTTGCATCTCAATATGACCTTGCAATACCAACAACAAAAAGACCTCAACTTTTTGGAATTATCCAAGGAGGTTCATTTCCAGAATTACGACAAAAAAGCCTAAAAGAAATTACATCAATGAACTTTGATGGATTTGCAATGGGAGGACTTGCGGTAGGCGAACCACCAAAAGAAATGTATAAAGTTTTAGATGAAATTGTTGAATATATGCCAAAAAATAAGTCTCGATATTTAATGGGCGTTGGAACACCTGTCGACTTATTAGAAGCTATAGAAAGAGGAATTGATATGTTTGACTGTGTTTTACCTGCAAGAAATGCAAGACATGGAAGCTTATTTACAAAAGACGGAGTTATTAAAATTAAAAATGCTAAATTTGCAGAAGATTCTTCTGTTTTAGATCCAGAATGCAAATGTGAATCATGTTCAGAAAAAAAATGTACACGAAGTTATATTCATCATTTATTAAAAGTTGGTGAACAATTAGGACAAAAATATGCAACAATTCACAATCTATTCTTCTATCAAGAGTTAATGCAAAATGCACGAAAAGCTATACTAGAAAATAAATTTTCAGAATTTAAAGATAATTTTTTAAAAAGATATTTATAACAAACTAATATTGTTAGAATCACATATTTAAAAAATTAAAAAACAAAAAACTATAATAATAATTTAATGACTATTATAGTTTTTTGTTTTATTGATAGTATTTACAGATTTTATATCACACAAGTACAAGTCTATAATATACTTGTATATAATAGAAATTCAAATACAAAAAAACCCCTTCAAGAAATAAATCTTAAAGAGGTTTTACCTAATTATTTATGGTTCTAAGAAAAATTGTTGTACCTTAGCTAATGCTAAGACCAAATCAAGGATGACTTATATTTCTATAAGTATCTCCCAAAAAGGAGGTGGTCCATCCGCACATTCCCGTACGGATACCTTGTTACGACTTAACCCCAGTCAATGATTTCACCTTAGGTACGCTCCTCGAAAGGATAACGCAACTTCGGGTGCCCCCATCTTCCGTGGTTTGACGGGCGGTGAGTACAAGATCCAGGAACATATTCACCGCGCCATTGCTGATGCGCGATTACTAGCAATTCCAACTTCATAGGGTCGAGTTGCAGACCCCAATCCGAACTGAGAGAGGGTTTGATGCGATTGGCTCCGTCTTGCGACTTGGCTACGCTTTGTCCCTCCCATTGTAGCACCTGTGTAGCCCGGGACATAAGGGCCATGCTGATTTGACGTCATCCTCACCTTCCTCCAGGTTAAACCTGGCAGTCTCGCATGAAATGAATAACATACGATGAGGGTTGCGCTCGTTAACGGACTTAACCGAACACTTCAAAGCACGAGCTGACGACAACCATGCAGCACCTGTCACTGAGCTCCCCGAAGGGCACCTAACTATCTCTAGAAAGTTCTCAGGATGTCAAGCCCCGGTAAGGTTCCCCGCGTATTATCGAATTAAACCAGATGCTCCACTGCTTGTGTGGATCCCCGTCTATTCCTTTGAGTTTTAATCTTGCGACCGTACTCCCCAGGCGGAATACTTAACGCGTTAGCTTGGGCACTCAGAGGGATTTGAAACCTCCGAACACCGAGTATTCATCGTTTAGGGCGTGGACTACACGGGTATCTAATCCGTTTCGCTCCCCACGCTTTCGATCGCGCAGCGTCAGGTGATGGCCAGTATCCTGCCTTCGCTTTTGGTGTTCCTTCTACTATCTACGGATTTAACCCCTACAATAGAAATTCCAGATACCTCTCCATACCTCTAGTCATATCAGTTTCTAGCACGAGTCCTCGGTTGAGCCGAGGGATTTAACGCCAGACTTAATAGACCGCCTTCGATCGCTTTACGCCCAGTAATTTCGGATAATGCTTGGGGCCTACGTATTACCGCGGCTGCTGGCACGTAGTTAGCCGCCCCTTATTCATGAGGTACCGTCAAATTTTCTTCCCTCATAAAAGGAGTTTACGCCCCGAAAGGTGTCATCCTCCACGCGAGATTGCTCCGTCAGACTTTCGTCCATTGCGGAAAATTCCTCACTGCTGCCTCCCGTAGGAGTATGGGCCGTGTCTCAGTCCCATTCTGTCTGGTCATGCTCTCACACCAGATACCCATCATAGCCTTGGTAAGCCATTACCTTACCAACTAGCTAATGGGCCGCAGGCCGCTCTTCAATCGCTAAACGCTTTACCATTTCTGGACTATCCGGTATTACTGCAGATTTCTCTACGCTATCCCTGAATTGAAGGCACGTTCCAACGTGTTACTCAGCCGTCCGCCGCTGTCCATTTCCGAAGAAATTTCTCGCTCGACTTGCATGTGTTATGCATCTCGCCAGCATTAATCCTGAGCCAGGATCAAACTCTTTTGTTAAAAATTAAAACAATAAAATTGCCTTAAAAAGATTTTGAAACCTAATCTATTACAAGTAATAGGATTTGGCTTTAAGTATAAAACTAAAAAAATAGAAGCTCTTTTTCAATATTTTACTTCCGGAAAAGGGTTTCTAGGAACCGGAAGAATTTTTCTTAGCCTATAAATATCAAAGGTCGTTTTGTGCTGTAGTCGTAAATGACTAGAGCTGGAAAAGCTTATCAGGTTTTGTTTTATAAGGTCAAGACTTTTTTAGAGTTTTTTTAAGAAATCTTTCTTTTTTTTCATACACGGCAACAGAACAAGCTAATAACTCCTAATTTAAAAGACATTTAACAAAAAAAAAGAGACATACATCATAATGAATGTCTCTTTTTTTATTACCAATTCATAATTATCCAAAAATTTTTTCAAAAAAACCTTCTTTATTTGAATGACTTAGGTTCATATTTTTTGCCAACTCTTCCAACGTATCTCTATTTTCATCAGAAAGCTCTACAGAGACATCCACGAGAATATTCACTATATGATCCCCATTTGAATCTGACCCAATCTTTGGCATCCCTTGCCCTCTAATTCTTAACGCCTTTCCATGTGCAGTATGCGCAGGAATTTTTATTTTAGAAATTCCATGCACCGTCTCAATCTCAGCTTCAGTTCCTAAAATAGCTTGAAATGCATGGATACTTAAATCTGTATGTATATCATCCCCCTCTCTTCTAAATTTATGAGAAGAACTCACTGAAATATGAAGAAGTAAATCTCCAGCTTGTGCATTTTTTTCTCCAGCTTCACCCTTTCTTGCTATTCTCAACAAAGCTCCATCAAATACCCCAGCAGGAATTTTAACCTCAACTTTTCTTTCCCCCATTTTTCGCCCCTTTCCATCACATTTTCTACATGGATTTTCTGGAATTTTCCCAACTCCCTCACACTTAGAACAAACCATTTGAGTTTGAATAATTCCAAAAGGAGTTTGCTGGCGACCAGTAACTTGCCCAGAACCATGACATGTTCCACATGATTTTGATTTTGAATTTTTCGCCTCGCCTCGCCCCTCACAAAAAGAACATTCTTCATTGGCAGAAAACTTAATTGTTTTTGTAAGCCCCTCAACACTCTCCCTAAACGACAACTTTATTTGAACTTCAACATCTCGCCCAACTTTTGGACCTGAAGGCCTTCTACTTTGCCCTCCAAACCCGCCTCCACCGCCAAAAAATGAGTCAAAGATATCTTCATATCCACCTCCCTGAAACCCTCCACCAAAAGGACTTCCCCCTCCATACCCTGATTGACCACCAGAAAATGCATCATGACCAAATTGGTCATACTGAGTTCTTTTCTGTGGATCAGATAAAATTTCATATGCCTCAGAAATTTCTTTAAATTTATCTTCGGCATCCGCATCTTTATTTACATCTGGATGATATTTAGCCGCAAGCTTTCTATACGACCTTTTTATATCTTGCTCTGTTGCCCCTTTTTGTAAACCTAATAATTCGTAACAATCTTTTTTCATATATATATAAAATTAATAATTAACAGTCTTTTGTGTTAAGTGCTAACATTTTATCAAATTATTTTTTATGAAGCAAAGATATTACAACTCTCCCCTAAATCCTTGCATCATCTGTTACAAGATTTAAAGCTCTCAAAATTTTTATATCCAAATCTGAAAACCCAACACTTTTTAACAAATTATTAAACTCAACCCCCTCCAAACCTTTCCTATTCAATATTGCATCACCTTTTTTTTCACTTAAATAGTCACCCAACTCAATCGATGCCTGATCTATCAAATCATCACCATTCATTTCTTGATTTTTAGCTAACCTAATCTTTAACCCCTTAGTCAATTCAACAGTATTACCCAACATAAGAAATAACCTCACATAAGAACTGAAAGAATACTTATCTAACGCCTCCATATCCCTCAGTCTTTCCAAAAGATCACTAAAGTCCGCCAATTTTTTCGCCGATGTTTTATAAATATCAAGAATACCCGTAACAACCCGACTAGGAGTAACTCTACCCTTAGAATAGCTCATACTAATAAATCCATTTTTTTGAAAATATTTAAGCTGTTTAGACCATTTACCATTAAGCATAGCATCAAATTCTTCTTTATTTTCAAGCATTTCTTTTTTTAATTTTTCCACAATCTCATCATCTAATTCACCATTATCTAATTGCTTTAATTCTAATTCTTTTTTTTCTTTTTTTAACGCATACACAAAAGCCTTCATCAAAATGTCATCCGAAGATTCCAATTCCATTATCTGCTTATTGCAAAATTCAATCTGTGCGTCAACAGTCACCATAACACTGAGTCTATATCTCAATTCGTCAACAAGCCCGTCCAACGAATCTCTCTCCACACTTGTATCCATATTCACATCTGCCATATCTACAGCACCCAATCCCATAAAATTATATTAAAAGTATACATTTTATATAATTTTATCACATCATCCCAAAAAAATAAAAACTTTTATTTGTGATTTTTCATATACATTTGATACAATATTTCTTGCTGAAACATGCACTCTATTTTGGGCTGGTAGCTCAGTTGGTTAGAGCAGTGGCCTCTTAAGCCATTTGTCGAGGGTTCGATTCCCTCCCAGCCCACCAAAATAAACAAAATAAACTCTTATTATTTAATTATAAAATAAAAATGTTTAAACAAATGAAAGACATGTACAAAATGCAAAAAGAAGCAAAAGCTATTAAAAAAGAACTTGCATCTATTCATATAGAAGCAGAAGTGGATGGAGTTGTTGTAATTGTTGCCGCAGATCAAGAGCTTATTTCTATTGAAATTCCAGACGAGCTAGCAACACCAGAAACAAAAGCAAAACTTGCAAAAGCAATTATTAAAGCACATGCTAAAGCTGCAAAAAAATCCCAAGAAGTTTCTGCAGAAAAAATGAAAGGATTAATGGGAGGAATGGGATTTCCAGGAATGTAACTACCTCAATATAAAAAAAAAACAAGCCTTGTAGATATTAAATATCCACAAGGCTTGTTTTATATTTTTCTGGAAAATAAGAATCGCAAACTACAAATTTACAATTTTTTAAAAATCCTTTTTCTTTTTCCAGCAAAAGACTTTTTGGAATTTTTTGATCATAACCGACACAAATAATATCTGGATTTATTTTTATAGGAAGTTTCAGAAAATTTGTTTCACTTCCAATATGTACAAATATTTTTATATTTTTATATATATTTAAATTTTCAACTATTTTATTTTTTATAAATTTTTCTACATTATTTTTTCTTTGATTTTCAGAATTTTTTGGAATTTTATTTTTAATTTTTTCAACATTTACATCAGTAGCAATAATAACATGAAATTCTGAATTTCTAACTTCTGCAACATATTGCAAAGCAGATGCTATAAAAAATTCATGCCCTTTATGAAATAAATCGAACGTTCCCGCAATTAAAACTCTCATATTATTTTTGCAATTTTTCTCTTAATTCTTCATATTTCTGTGCACATTCTATATAAATAAAATCTCCGGAAACAGATCCATCATCATAACATTTTTTATACAAATCAAACGCCGACTGATAAGACTCTTCAGACTCTCTTAAATTTCCAACCAAAAGTATAATATCTAATGATTGCGGATATTTTAATGCCAAATTTTCAATATACTGTTTTGCTATCTGTAAATTGCCAGACTCAAGCAAAGCCACTCCTTTCAACGCCAGCGCTTTTGGATTATTTGAGAAATCCACAATAGCGTTTTCAGCAAAAGAACGCCCCAAGCTTGGAACTTTTAATTTTTGCAATGCAATAAATACCGCTTTTGAATAATCTGCAACCGTGGGCTCTCCTTGCTCTAATACATATTGATAATGCTCTAACGCATCTTCAAATTTATCTATCCCAAAATACATATCACCTATATACTTTTCTACTTTTGCCCTTGGAGTATATCCATTCTTAATAGCAATTTTTAACTGATTTATTGCATCCTCTGCCTGACCTTCTTCATACAAAGTTACACCAAGTAAATATGTACCAACCGGATGAGAAGGATCCAAAGATACAGCCTTTTCCAACATTTTTTCAGCAATTTCAAATTGTTTCAACTCTAAATAAGAATTCCCTACAACTATCCAAGCATCTCTATAATTTGCATTTTTTTCTAAAACAGGTTTAATATAAGCAATTGTCAATTCATGAAATTGTAATGTTTTTAAAACATTACCAAGCATCAACGTTAAATAATCAGGACTTCCATCCCTAAAACTTTCATATGTTTTATACACATCTAAAACAATTTTTGCCGATTTTTTATATTGCTCCAAAGATGAAGAGTCTAATAATTTTTGAGCAAAATTTTGAACATTTTTATGCTTATTTTCAAAAATAGAAACAATCATTTCGAAAAAAAGCTTATCATCAGTTTCTCCCAATAAAGAAAATAAAGTTTTTGCATCTTTTACTTTTCCAGAGAGTAGCAAAATTTCAATATATTGTTTTATATTTTTTGCACTATTATCCAATTTTACTAACTCTTTAATATATATTTCAGATTCAAAATATTGCTTTCTTCCCAAACTTGATTTTATTAATACATCTAAAACATGAGGAGTATGCTCTTCTGATTCCAATAAATCAGATGCATATTCTAATTCTCCATTTTTTATTGCATTGTTTGCTTTTTTCAATTTTTCAATTAAAGAAATTTCTGGCTTTACTGTAGGAGTAGGAGATAATGAAATTTTTGCTTTATCCGTTGCCTGTGAAACAGAAACCTCTCTTTCTAAATTATTATTTTTAAAAATACTAATATTTGCATAATCCATTACAAAATAAAAAACCAAGCCCCCAACTATCAACATTACCAATCCGAGCAATAAATCTTTTTTCATAAATATTTTAATTTTTTTAAATACTATTTTTTTTCAAAAGTAACAATTTCTCGCCCCACAACTTGCCCTTCCCTAATATACCGAATTGGAGATTTTACAAGCTTTATCCCTAAATTATTTGTAAATTTTATCAAATCTTCTACAAAAGAATATGTTGTATTATTTTCTCCAACCCAAAAAGGAAACGCAAATACAATTTTTGAAATATTTTCAGAAGAAAGTTGAAATAAAAACTGCCGATACATCGGAAATAATTCTTCTTTTTGAATTTCATATTGCTCTTTATTTACCGGCCTATGAAATATCTTCCCTAAAAACCCCTCACCTACAACCACAGACTTATTTATCTTCTTTTTTTGATCATCATAAAAAGATTTTGTTGCATCTTTCATAAAAATATCCCTTAAGAAAAATGGATCTTTTTTATCTTCAGAATTTTTAGATTTATTTTTTTTACTACTAATAAAATCTTCATCAACACTAAATTCATTAAACTTATCATCTTTTTGATCTTTTCCCAATTGTTTAAATCTATTGTCTTCTTTTGGCTTATTTCTTTCTTCATAATCAAAATACCATTTTGTATTCTTTTTTGTAGCTTCCACCATTTTTTTAGACAAATCACTCCCCGCAACTTTTAACCCCAAAGACATTCCTTCTAATAAAACTGTTCCCATTCCACAAAATGGGTCATAAATTTTTGCAGGCAAATTTCCACTTTCATCACGAGTCATATTTATCATAATTCTCGCAAGCTTTGGGGGCATAAGCCCAACCTTCATATCTCTTACCGGCTTTTTCATATCTCTTGCAGCAAAATCAAAAGCTTTTTGCACACCAATAGAAATTCCCCACGCCCAACCTGTAGGTAACGGAATACACACATATTCCGCATTTCCTTTCTCTAAAAGTTTTTCTTTATGAATAGCATAACTATCCAAATTTTTAGCATCTCTATTTACAATTCGTACAGAAAATTTATTTTCCTCGCTATACTCATCTCCCCTACTTGCTAATTTTATTGCTTTTTGTAGTCCTATTCCAAATTTTTTCCACCCCTGATTACTTCCAATAAAAATTCCAACTTTCATTTTTTTTCCCTTTTTTGCAGTTTTTTCAATATGCTCAATAATCCCAGCTTGCACACCTTCAAAACTTCGCTCTTCTCCTAACACAACACCAGCTCTCATAACTCCACCCAATTCATCAAATTTCTTTTTTACTTTTTGCTTTGGAAATTCTCCAAATGCAAAACCTGATAAAATCTCAGTTTCAGTATTAAAAGTTGAATAAATCTCTTCTTCTGAAATATCTGCCTGCGCCCCAAGTTGAAAGAAAATATGTGCCATTTTTTATAATTTTTAAAATATTTAAATTTTGTAAAAAAATAGTATCATATTTCTAAAATATGAAGTAATTAAAATTAAAATAACCCACCCTGAAATCCTCCCATCTTATTTACCCCATTTTCTACTTCATCAAAAGACACTTCTTTTCCAACCAAAGACTTAGCAAGTAACACAACAAATTCCGTAGAAGTTTCAATAAGCAAAAAACTTCCTTTTACTGCTTTTAAAACACCACCAACACTATCTCCTTCTTCCAATGTTATAAAATGAGTCGGCTTTGTAGACTCCTCAATCTCAGAAAATTCATTACTATAAAAAGGTCGCATATCCCAAAATTTATTTTCCACAATATATTTTGCCATTTCTGGCATTTCATCTTGAATATAATTTTTAGCATCTTGAAATTTTTCTTCAAGAATTTTTTGTCCTTCTTCCAAAGAAATTCTCGGTAACACAATATCCTTTTTTTTCGTTGCAGGAATTTTATCTGGAAATCCCAACTTTCCAACAAAATGCTCTATTCTTCGTGCAGTTACACCAGAAACATTTTCTATTAAAACTCTTGTATAATGAGACCCCTGTTCAAATTGCCGAGCATGCATTCTTGACAATCGAGACACTCCAACCTTCACAATACCCTGAGAAAACAACGCAAGATAAACCATATGAGTAGCATCACAATTTTCTATTTTTTCTCGCCGAAATTTATCACAATTAAACCCATTACAAAATTGACAAGGAAAATAATCTTCCGATTTTTTACATATTTCACATTTTTTTACATTCGTTTGTGTTGTATCTGTATTTTTGCAAATATGATATTCTCCATTTTTTTCATATCCAACACATTTTGTATTTCCATCAATCAAAGTAATAGAAATTTTTTGATTTTGCTCTATTTTTTTTATAGATATCGAATTAGCAGAATCATTTTCTAAATATTTAAAAAATGGCAATTTCGTTTCATCATCCCACCTAAAATCAAAAATTCTCATATTTTTTTATTATTATATTTTATTTTCTTTTTGCTTCTGATGTAGAAATATTCACAAGTTTATTTGCTATTTCTCGCGTTTTTGGTCCCCATGTTCCTGCACCTGTATCATTTTTATATTTCAAAATATTATTTTTTACCTGAAAAGCATATACCGCTTTTGATGTTTTATATCCATAAAATCCTGTTTGTTCAATATTTAAAAATTTTTGAATTTTTTTTACTTCTTCAGAAATAAAATTAAGATCAATATTTTTTGCTGAATTATTTATTTTAAACCAAAGATTTGTATTAAATAAATTATCATTTTCAACATCAACCTCAAAACCCCCTAAATCTTCTAAACTTAAAACTTTTTCATCAAAAATAAACCCTTCTTTTGCATTAACTGATACAATTTTTCCATCAACGATTTGCCTTCCCCACTGCAAAGCTCTTTTTCTTCCTTCATCTCCATACCCCATCCAAATATCCAGCCGGTCATACCCTTTTGCAGCATAAATTGCACCACCTCTATCATGCACCGTTCCAACCCCCAACCCTGGAATAAAAATCTTTGTTCCAAAATCATACTTAGACGGAGCTGAAATCATTCCAACATAAACAGTTGTTCCATCAGCACCATGTGTGCCATTTCCATTCATTTTTAAATCATTGTCATAACTCCCAGAAACATATGCATTTTGGTTTGGAATTGGTGAATAATATGCAGAAATTTGAAAAGTTTGTGCAGATACAAAACTACCAAGAAATAAAGAAAAAAATAAAACAGAAACAGAAGACATACAAGAAGAATAAAACTTCATACAATTATTAAAAAATTTTATTTTATACAATTTTTTATACACATATATATGCACCAGTAAAAAGAAACTGTAAAATCGTAAAAGAGAGAAAAACTCACTTATAACAAAACCTACTATATAATATTTATTTTTTCAAGGTATGAACAGCTTTGATAATTTTTGATAAAGCAATCTCCAATTCTTGCATATCTGTAGACATCCCAAATGTTATCCGAACTCCTGTTCTTGCCTCTTCTTTTGTTTTTCCAATCGCCAACAAAACATGCGAAGGAGCTACCATTCCAGCACTGCAAGCACTCCCAAGAGAAATTGCAACATTTTGAATATCTAATCTCATAAGCAAACTTTCACCACTTATTTTTATATTTTTTTCTGAATTTGAAAAACTAAAATTTATATTATTTTTCACCCTTTTTTCTCCTATCTCTGCACCATTCCATATAGCAAAATTACAAAATTTTTCTATATATTCTTTTGTAAAAATTTGCAATTTTTCATATTTTTCCTGCTCTTTTTCTCTTAAATTTTCTGAAATTTGAAAAGCTTTTGCCATTCCAACAATATTTGCAATATTTTCTGTTCCTGCTCTATAAGACCTCTCTTGTCCACCGCCTATAATCTGAGCATTTATTTCTGTTCCTTCTTTTACATACAAAATACCAACTCCTTTTGGACCATAACACTTATGTGCAGAAAGAGAGAGCAAGTCACATTTCCAATTTTCAACAGATGTTTTAATTTTTCCAAAAGCCTGCACAGCATCTATATGAAAAATTATATTTTGTTTTTTGCAAATTCTCCCAATTCTGGAAACTGGCTGAATTGTTCCAATTTCATTATTTACTGCCATACATGAAACAAGTGCTATATTTTGCTTTTTATTTTCTTTTTCTAAATCAGATAAAACTTTTTTAAAATCTTCAACAGACACAATTCCAGAATTATCAACTTTTAAATATTTAACTTCTATCCTTTTTTGTTTTTCCAATTTTTTTAGAACAGATAACACTGATGCATGTTCAACATTTGTAGTGATAACTACAGGAATTATAATAGCCTCCCTACTATTGATTTCCTTAATTTTATTTTCAAAATTTTCTACAACCCCCATTATAGCAAGATTATTACTTTCCGTTGCACCACTGGTAAAAATAATTTCATCTAAATTTGCATCGATAATTTTAGAAATTTCTAATCTTGCACTATCTAATGCTTTTTTTGCTTTTTGCCCATAAGAATACAAAGCAGAAGCATTTCCAAAATTTTGCGTCAAATATGGCATCATTACACCTAAAACCTCAGAAGCCAATGGCGCTGTTGCACTATAATCTAAATACATATATCAATACTTAAATATAATATAAATAAAAAAAACTATAAAATAAATGTATTTTATAGTTTTTTTCAAAGTTAAACTCTGGCGGAAAAGAAAGGATTCGAACCTTCGGAGAGGTTACCCCCTCAACACCTTAGCAGGGTGCCGCTTTCAGCCACTCAGCCACTTTTCCAAAAAAAGCTTAACATCTCTTTAATAGTACCTGTTTTTAAAAAGATGTCAAACAAGATTTCTCAAATATCAATTATTTTTTCAATAAATCACGAATCTCTGTAAGTAAAAGAATATCTTCTGATAATTTAACCTCTTTTTTAGGAGCTTCTTCTTTATTCTTTTGCATCGACTCCAGAAGTTTTACTACAAAAAATATAACAGTTCCAACAATTGCAAAATCTATAATTGTCTGAATAAATACACCATATTTAATAGCAACCTCAGCAACCTCTCCCGTTTTTTCAACAAGGACATATGCTAAATCAGAAAAATCAACACCTCCAAGCAACACTCCAATTGGTGGCATGATCACATCCTTAACAAACGATGTAACAATTTTCCCAAACGCAGCACCAACAATAACTGCAACTGCTAAATCAACGACATTCCCCTTTATTAGGAATTTTTTTAAATCATTCAACATAATAATAAATAATAAAATATATATAAAAGCAATAATTACAAAAAGCACATCAATCAATAAAAAAGATTAATATGCCTACTCAATTAAATTTAAATTTAAATTTTTGTAATTTTAACTTTTGTAAAAGGCTGTCGATGCCCTCGAACTTTCATCATCCGTTTTTTTGACTTTCGATGAACTACTCGAATTTTATCAGCACGACCTTGCTCTACAATCTCCCCCTCCACAGAAGCTCCTTTAATAAAAGGCTCCCCTATTACTGTATTTTCCCCATCGGTAGATAGTACAACAAATGGAAATGTAATATTTCCTTCTTCTTGATCTATTTTTTCCAATGAAACAACTTCTCCCACTGAGACTTTATATTGTTTTCCTCCATTTTGAATGATTGCGAATGCCATCTGTATCTATAATAAAAATAACTTGTTTACTACTCTATTTTTTTAAAGCTTATCTAGTTTCACTTTTTTTTAAGAAAAAGTCAAACAGATTTATATATTTAATCTTAATTTTCATTAATTTTTATAAAATATAAGAAAAATCGAAAAATCTATTGAAATAACAATCTAAAAAATTATATACTTTATTAGCTAAAATTATTTTAGCAATGAAAGACACATGGAGAGATGGCAGAGTGGTCGAATGCGATGGTCTTGAAAACCATTGTGGGGGCGACTCCACCTAGGGTTCGAATCCCTATCTCTCCGCCAGTTTTTCTTTCAATTACTCAATAGACGAGTAGCTCAGTTGGTAGAGCACCGGTCTCCAAAACCGGGTGTCGCAGGTTCAAGTCCTGTCTCGTCTGCCAGTTTGCAACTCAAAAACCCCTTTAATTTAAAATTAAAGGGGTTTTTTATATTAAAGCCAACAACTACTTGTTATTAATTATTAACGAGACAACAACAATTTTCCGAGATAATCATATTCCAAAGAGATCTTATCTCCTTTTTCTATTTCCCCAAAACTTGTATGCTTCAGCGTTAAAGGAATTAAAAAAACAGAAAATGACTTATCTGTAATTTTACCAATAGTTAAAGATACACCATTTAATGATACAGATCCTTTTTCTACCAGATATTTCATCTGAGCGGGGAGAGAAAATACAAACTCTACACCGCTTTCTTCTTCTTTTTTTTCTATAAAAAATATTACCTCATCCACATGCCCAAGAACCACATGTCCTTCAAATCTACCCCCTGCCAGCATTGCACGCTCAAGATTCACAAAAGAAACTTCAGATAAATTTGTTTTTCTAAATGTTTCTGATAACACATCAAATTCAATTTCATTTTCAGAAAATTTTGCCACAGATAAACATGCACCATTACATGCTATAGACTGCCCTATTTTTAAATCTAAAGAATACATATTCTTTATAACCAAAGAAGATTTAGATCTTTTAACAACAGGCACAAACCCCTCAACAATTCCAGTAAACATAAGAAAATTCTAAATTACAATTGTTTTATTTTTTTCATTTCTAACGCAGTATGTGCAAACTCTTCTCCTAAATTTTTTCTTTCAATTGCTTGCTTTTTCGTATAACAAGCCAAAACTCCTTGAATAATAGGAGTATTATACAATAAATACAGCTGAGTAACCCCAGAAGTAAAAGAATCTCTAACCATTTCATAATGATCTGTATCTCCCTTAATAATTAACCCCAAAGAGATTGCCACTGAATATTTATCTGGATACTTTTCAAAAAAATGTTGAATAGTTGCAGGTATTTCATTTGCTCCTGCAACACGAACTATTTCATATTGTATAGATTTACTCGTTAATATTTTTTCTACACCAGAAATTAATCCATTTACAACATCACCATTAGATTTATCAAACCGTGAAGCCACTATTAAAATCATTATTACTTTTGCAAAAGAATATCATTATCACCAATAAATCTTACATCTTTAAAATTTGCAGGAATATTTTTTATAGCTTCTATATAATTTGCAATTTTTCCACCTTTATCCTCAATCAATTTTGGCGACATATAAACCGCTCTCACAATACCTATTATATCTTCTTCATCTACGAAAGGAGTATCCCAACTACTTGCACGAGAATCCGAACTATTAACCCTATTATCACCCAATACAAAATATTTACCCGCTGGAACAATTTGAAAAGCTTTTCCTGATTCTGATGCTAAAACAAACAACCGAGAACATTTTTGAGCAGGAACACATGTTTTATTCTTATTTCGTTCCAATAAAAAATCTTCTGATATTTTAATAGCAGAATTTTCTCCCTTTTTTGTAACAAAAACATGTCCATTTTTTACCTCAACTTTATCACCAGGTAACCCAATAACTCTTTTTACATAAGTTGCATTCACAGTACAAGGATTCTCTTTTCCTTGAAAAAATACAGAATTTTTAACTTTTTCAAACCAACACATAAGCCCTGTTTCTTCTACTTGTTTTTTATGCCCATTTTGATTTGGTGGAATAAAAACAACAACATCCCCATAATCATACCCCGCAACAGAAGGAACCAACCTATCAACATAAATAACCTCTCCACTTTCCAAAGTAGGTTGCATAGAAACACCATCAACCGTAAAAGGAAGAAATACATAAGATCGCATCACTGTCAATATAACAACTACTACAACAATATTAACCAATAGACTAAATACTGTTTTTACAGAATCTGGAATTTTTTTTGACTTTTCCGAAAGCATATCTAACATTTTTGCAAAATTCATAATTTTAATAAAAAATAAACACCATACTCTTATTGTATAGAAAAAATAGAGAAAAACACAATATGAATTGACAAAAGCAGAGCAAATATGAAAAAATACGTTTTGTCTTATGAAAAACAGAAGAAAATAAGAAAAGAATTTTATAGTGTTATTTAAAATATTTTTATACTATGCCAAGAGGAGTAAAGAAAAAAGCCTTTGTAGGTCGATCAACTGGAGATGAATCAGGAGCTATCGTAACTCATTTTTATGTAAATAATCATAGATTAAACTTGGCAAAGTTTAAAAATGGTACATTTAAAAAATACTGTAAAATTGCAAAAAAACGAGTTGAAATTAAATTAAAAGAAGAAAAACACTCTTCTTAATTTTTAAACAATTAATAAAAAACGATTATTTATTTAATATATTATGGCTGTAACAATTGAAGAACTTCGACAAGAAGGACGAAAAGAAGGATTTCCTCTTTTCAAAGCAGGTCAAACTGTGCGAGTACATTATGAAGTAAAAGAAGGAGATAAAAAACGAATTCAAATTTTTGAAGGATTAATTATTTCTGTAAATGGAAAAAAAGAACTAGGACACACTATTGTAGTTCGACGAGTTCACAATGGATTTGCAGTTGAACAAGGATTTGCAGTTCATGCTCCACATATTCAAAAAATAGAATTAGTTAAAATTGGGAAGGTTCGACAATCTCGAATTTTTTACATGCGAGAACGACAAGGAAAATCTGCTCGTCTTAAAGAAAAATTTTATTCTGATGCAGAAGTTCTTGAACTTATTGAAGCAAATAAATAATTACTTATTATTACACCGCAAAAAATTAAAAACTCATTAGAAATAATGAGTTTTTTTATACCAATTTTTTTTTTAATTTGCTAATATTTATTCACGCTAACAATATATTTGCAATGATTTCACTTAGAATCCTTTCTTTTAACGGGCAAGAAACTCTTCTTGAAATTAAAGAAGAAATTGAGCAATCCAAAGCAGACACTCTTTCTTTGCTCTTTCCCAGAAATGCAAAAATATTCAAACAAAAAACAGATCTACAACATCTTCGGAATTTTTGTGATGAAATTCAAAAAGAAATAACTATAATTACCCAAAATTCAAAAGCACGAAAAGAAATTGAATCTCTTGGAATGAGAACCCTTCCCAGCCTTGAATATGCAGACAATAAAGATTTTCAATATAAAAATCTTCCAATAAATAAAAATACTTTTCCAATAGAAAATAATGAAGAAACAGAAGAGCATATTTCCGATGAAGATATTTTTATTGAAAATAAAATTTCTACTATTTTAGAAAAAGTAGAAAATAAAGATAAGATAACATCATCTAATAATGATATAAAAAAAACACTAGAAAAATTAAATATTTCATACATTCCTGTAGACACAAGAGTTAAAACAAAACAAAAAATACATACTCATAAGATTATATCAAAACCCACACTACATTCTCTTTTTATCCTTACCACAATTGCATTTTTTTTATTTGGATTTATATTGCAAACCGTATTACCTGCTGCAAATGTAACAATAACACCCAGCAAAAAAGAAAATGAAATGCATATCAATGCAAATTTTATAGACAGAAATATCTATAGCGAGCCAGAACTCTGGGAAGAACACAATGGAGTATTTATAAATTCACTATCTACAAATTTTCAATTTAATAGTCGATTTACAAAAGTTTCAAAAGAATTTCATGGAAAAAATGCGAGTGGATCATTATTATTAATAAATAATACAAAAGAAGATATAACTCTAAGAAAAACAACAAAATTAAAATTTAAAGATAATCTTATAATTCAACTTCCGCAATGGATTAAGATTCCAAAAAATGGAAACATTGAAATTGACATCACAATGCCACCCAAAGATATATATGGTTCAATTATTGGAGAAAAAGGAAACAAAGAAAAAGGAGAACATTTAACAATTCCAGGACTTCCAGAAGATATGCAAAAGGAAATATATGCAGAAGTTCAAAAACCTTTTACTGGAGGAAAAAGTGTTTGGAAATATAAAATTCAAAAATCAGATTTTGAAAAAGCAAAAATATTTTTTAAAAATAAAGCTATTGAAAAAGCAAAAGAAGAAGCAAACAAACTTTTAAAAGAAGAAAACAAAGAAAGAGAAATTTTTCGATTTATTTCATCAAATTATCAAACATTACAAGTAGAAGTTTTAGAATATAAATTTGCCGAAAACGAAGAAGAATTTCAACAACTTTTATCGAAAGAACAAGGATTTATTGATGCAAAAATAAAAGTTAGAATTAAAATTTACACATATAAAATTGAAGATATTTTACAATTAATAAAAGATAAATATAAAAATATTGCCCCAGATGGAATGTTTTTAAAAAGCATAAATAAAGATTTATTACGCTCTAATATTCAAACAATTTCAGAAGATAAATCAAAAATAAAAGTAAGCTTTTCAACAAGAGGTATTTATGAATATTCACTAGATCCAAAAAGTGACACAGAGCGAATTTTTATAATGAATGCAAAAAAAGAAATATTATCCCTAGAAAAGACAAACGCAAAAAATGCACTTATTAATAATTTTAAAGAAATTGCAACTGCTCAAATTGAACTTTCTCCATTTTGGGTGCAAAGCCTTCCATCTTTACCGGAAAAAATTAACATTAAGATAAATCATAACTAACTCTAAAAATCATCAAACACAAAAGCATTTTTATAATGCCTAATTTCTTGATTATTATAAGAATTTTCAATTGCGATTAAATCAATTCTGAAATCTGTATCAAACTCAGAAAGATGCTTTTGCTTTAAATACAAAGAAATTGAACGCTGAATAAATTTTAATTTTGCAGGAGAAATACTTTCTTCTGGAGTTCCAAACTGTCCCTGATGCCGAGTTTTAACCTCAACAAAAACATAAACATCTCCATCTTTAGCGATAATATCTATTTCCCCCCCACGAATACAAAAATTTTGCTGTAAAATAACATAGGCAATATTTTCTAAAAACATAACCGCTTGATTTTCCCCAACATCCCCTATTTTTCTATTATTATTACTATGATTGCCAGAAGTATTCATATTTTTTTAATTAAATTGTGTAAAACTTACTATACTTATTCACAACTTGTGAATAACTTCTTCACAAGTTTTGCACAGTTTTTCCACAATTACACTTGCGTTGCAGTATAAATAATTGTAGTATAAAGTTCCAAAAAACATTAAAATTATATAGAAATTAACAAAGCTTTTTATGTCAGACCTATTACCACTGTGGGAAGATATTTTATTAGAATTATCAAAATCAATTTCTAAAGGTAAAGTTATGACATGGTTTATGTATAGCACTCTACAATCTGTGGATAACAACACGGCAACAATTGGAACAGCTCGAGAGTTTTACAAAAAATTTATAACAGACAATAGCGATAAAATTTTACAAATTCTGCAAAAAAAAGATCCTCTCATGGCAAAAGTAGAAGTGATAGTAGACGGAAGCCTAGAAAATGAAAATTCTTCGCACACTATAGACATGAAAAAATTATTTTTGCATGCATCTCAACCCTCTGGAACCGTAGAAGGAGACCACACCGTTCGAAAACTTCCAAAACAATCATCGGTTCAAATAAAAAAAGGAAAAGAAACATTTGTATCAAAAATGCTTGATACAAATTTTACTCTTCGAAATTTTGTAGTAGGAGAAGAAACTCAACTTGCCCATGCCGCATCGCAAGCAGTAGCAAATAAACCAGGAGGAGCATATAATCCACTTTTTTTATATGGAACAGTTGGACTAGGAAAAACTCATTTATTACAAGCAACAGCAAATGAAATTTTACGAAAATATCCAAATAAACTAGTAGTATACTTAACAACCGAAAACTTTATTGCTGAAGTAGTCGAAGCCATTCAAAAACGAAGAATGGAACAAGTGCGAAAAAAATATAGACTAGTAGATGTTTTTATTTTAGATGATATACAATTTTTAGCAGGAAAAGACAGAACTCAAGAAATATTTTTTCATCTTTTCAACGATTTATACAACGGAAAAAAACAAATGATTTTTTCTTCGGATAGACCTCCTGCAGAACTTGAACTCACAGAAGACAGATTAAAAAGTCGATTTTCTATGGGAATGATTGCAGATTTACAATTTCCTGATTTTGAAACACGACTTGCTATATCAAAAGTGAAGTGTGCAGAAAATGGAATTCTGATAGCAGACGATATTTTAAATTTTGTCGCATATAATGTTCAAAGTTCAATTCGAGAACTTCAAGGAATTATATTACAAGTAAAAGCAATGATTGAATTGACAGGAAAAAATCCAACAATTGAATCTGTTTCCAAAATGCTTAAAAAACTCAATAATAATGTTGATATAAAAAATAATATTATGGGAGGAAGCATTGGTGCACCTGCCATACAACGCTACAAATTGGGAACTATGGAAGACTTAGTACAAGCGGTTTGTGAATATTATCACACCGAATATAATGAAGTTTTGGGAACAAAAAGATCTCGTGTTTATATGCGTCCACGACAAGTCGCAATGTTTTTAATAAAAAAACACATGCATGCATCATTACAATCTATTGGAGATTTTTTTTCTGGACGAGACCACACCTCAGTACTTCATTCTACACGAAAAGTAGAAAAAGAAATGAAAGAAAAGCCTGAATTTTGGAAAGAAGTTAAAAACTTTGAAGACGGATGCGAGTTTGTATAAAGATACAAAACATCATTTTAGAACTAAAGCCCCTCTGCAACATTTCTCATAATTCGTAAAATTTCATCTAAATTATCATCTTCCGATTTTTTATTTGAAATTTTCTTTCCACATTTTTCACACTCATGAATAATAACAATTTCATGCTTGGAGTGTGTTTGTGCATCTATAGCTACCAATTTTCCAAAACAATTACTCTTTCTATCTCCTGGAAATTTTTCGTCTACATGTTTAGAGCAAAGACATTTTCGACAATGATTTCTGCATGTCCCTTTTGATGGAGGATTTTTTTCATCACACCACTCACAGATAAATTCTTCGTTTATAACCTTAAAAGACATATAAAAACATAAAAAGTTTATTTAATATTTCTATAATTACATTTCTAAAAAAGAAAAAACAATAGTATTTTTTTACCAAATAAAAAACTTTGAAGATGGAGGCGAGTTTGTGTAGAATAGATAAGAAAAAACTGATTATTATTTTATTTAAAAAAGTTTATGGCAAATATTAGTGCTCAATCTGTAATGGCATTACGGAAAAAAACTGGAGTTTCTATGATGGAATGTAAAAAAGCCCTTGTAGAAGCAGAAGGAAACGAAGAACAAGCAGTGGCAATTTTAAAAGAAAAAGGAGCATCTAAAGCTGCTAAAAAATCTGACAGAGAAACTGCAGAAGGAACAGCTTTATTTTCTGGAAAAGCATATATTCAACTTCTTTGTGAAACAGACTTTGTTGGACGAAATGAAAACTTTGCAGCATTTGCAAATGAAATTCTTGATGCAGTAAATGCAGGAGGAATTGAAGCTGGTAAAGAATTTTTTGAAGCAAATAAAGCTGAAAAAATGACTCAATTAGGAGAAAATATCGTTTTAAAAGATTTAGGAATTTTAGAAGGAGATATCGTTTCTGGATATGTTCATTCTGATAAAAAAACAACTGCACTTGTTGCATTAACAGGAGGAGATGAAACTCTTGCAAAAGATATCGCAATGCATATTGTAGGTCTTAAACCAAGTGTTATTTCGTATAAAGATATTGATTCTGCAAAAGCTGATGAAGAAACTGCTGGAAGAATTGCCGCAGTAAAAGAAGAAAATATTGAACGAGGAAGACTTGGAAAACCATTATTTAATATTCCTCAATTTGTTTCTCAATCTCAAATTACAGAAGAAATTCTGAAAGATATTGAAGCAAAAATGAAAGAAGAATTATTGGCAGAAGGAAAACCTGAAGCTATTCTTGGAAAAATTCTTCCAGGAAAAATTGAAAGATTTATTAAAGACAATACTTCTTTTGACAAAGAACAAGCTCTTCTTTCTCAAGACTATGTAAAAGACACATCTGTAACAATTGAAAAATTATGTGCAGATAAAGGTGCAACAGTAACAGGATTTAAACTTCTTTTAATTTAATTTCAAAAGAAATATCATAAAAAAATCTTCATAATGTAAATTATGAAGATTTTTTTTCGTTATACCGAAATTTTATTTTATATGCAGACAAACCCCATAACACACAAAGAATTAATACAGGAACTGCAGGTTCCCACACTTCAAAACTATAAAATGTTCCAATTTTTCCAGCTTTTATAAAAATGATATGCAAAGCAACTGTCAGTAAAAAAACATATGTAAGTTTGTGCAATTTTTTCCAATATGTTTTTAACAATTTTATAGAAAAAATATTAGAAGTAAGCGTTAAAACAATTGCTATTATAAATCCTATCATTCCCCAGAAATATGTATTTTTATAATCCCATATTTCAGATAATAAAAATCCTGCTGGCAAAGAAATTCCTGCCTGAAAAAAGAATCCTATAGAATGAGCTATAGCAAGTGTTCCGCATAAAATTCCAACCTCTTTTCGTAAAGGAAGCAATTTTTTCAAAATTTTAAAATCTGGAAAAATATCTCCAAGTGGTCTTATTGCAAGTAAAATCAAAAGTAATTTCCATGACAATTCTCCCATTTCTTTATAATTTTCTGGCGTAAAAAATATTTTCATCAATGGAACAATGGCAATAATCAATATGATTTTTTGCAAGACAGGTCTATATTTTGTAAAAAGATTGAGCATGAAAAGAATTGATAAAATTTTAGTAATTTTATATTAGCACTATATACACAACACAAAAAAGTGAAAGAAAAAATCTATAAAAAAGTATTACTTAATGAAGATTAAGATTATGCCACTTTTATATTGTGAATATAAAGAAAATATTTGTATTTTTGGAAAAAAAAGAGCAATATTCTCTGAAATATAATTTTCTTAATTATTTTTTTATTTTAAATATACAAAAATGCACAATACACAAATATCACAACAACACACACTCTTAAGAATATTGCTTAAATTTTTATCATTCTCAAGTTTTGCTTTGGGAATATTTTTATTTTCTGGATGCGACAAATCTCAAGAATTTTCTGTAATAAAACCAATTCAAGAAGAAATGATTGAACTGGTTGAAGTGGACGGAAAAGTACAAGCAAAAACAGAAGTAAATTTATCGTTTCAAACTTCTGGAAAAATAGAAAATATATATTTTAAAGAAAATCAAACCGTAAAAAAAGGGGATATAATTGCAAATTTAGATGCAGGAAAAGAATATATTTCAATACAAAGAAATCAAGCCTCGCTATCGGCGATTAAAGCACAATTAGCTTTAAAATATGCATCACCAGCCCAAGAATCAATTGCACTTTCAAACGAACTTGTAAAAGAAGCAGAACTTTCTGTAAAACATTCACAACTTCAACTTTTAGATATTCAAGAAATAAATAAACAAAAAATAAAAACCTCAAGCCAAGAAGTTTCCCGACTACAAATTCAGCAAAACAATGCACAAATTGCATATAATGCAATCCAAAATATTGGAGAAATTGACGAACAAAAAGAAGACAAAACACTTGAAGATATTTTAGAAATTTCTGAAAAGCAAATAAAAACAACACTCGATGCATTTGTTCAAAATATGTCTTTATCTCGCTCAATATTAGCCCCCGTAGATGAACATGGAAAAGATAGATTTTTATATATTGGAGGAATTTCTGCTTCTAAAAATGCGACAATAATGGATTATCAAATATTATCATCGCGTCTTACAGAGCTAGAATTAGAAATAAATCTTTTACTAGAAACAAAAAATAAAGAATCTATAGAAAATATTTTTTCTCTTTTAATAGAATATGGAGAAAAAAATAAAACACTCATGAATAATGAATATGAACTGATGAATAAATCGGTAAGCAATGTAAGATTATTAGAAACAGAAATAGAATCATTAAAAAAGAGCATTACCGCAGAACAAAAAAATCTGACATCTCAAATCGGAGAAATTCGCAATTTATACCAAAAAATTACCAATACAGATATCAGCAAAAATAAAACACAAGCTCACACATTATTAGAAATAAACAATGCAAAAGCCGAATTAGAAAATATAACCAGTGCATTAGCATTAGCTAAAATAAATTTAGAAACAGTAAAAAAACAAGGAAAAATTGATAAAAAAAGCCTTGAACGAGAAATTGAACGAAAAAAACTTATTGCAGAAAAAGCAAAAATTAATCATAAAAAATTACTAGCAAAACCTCGAAATGTAGATGTCGCACAGCTTCGAGCAAATATAGAACAACAAAAAGCATTATTAAATCAATCTCAAAAAGATATTTCTGATACAAAAATAATAGCACCATTTAATGGGGTTATTACAAAAATAACAACAGAAGTTGGAGAAAATATTGTAGCATCAAAGACTGCGATTGTTTTCATGAGTGAAGATTTACAAATAACCGCAACTATTCCTGAAATTGATATTGCAAAAATCAAAATAGGAGACCAAGCAAAAATTAAACTTGATGCATTTGAAAATAAAAAATTTATAGGGAAAGTAGAAAATATAAACCGTGCTGAAACTGAAATTCAAGGTGCAACATATTATGAAGCAACTATCAGTATAGAAAAAAATTCTGAAATAAAATCTGGAATGAGTGGAGATGTCGAAATTACACGAAACAAAAAACATACAGCACTCCTTATTCCTCAATCTGCAATAGAATATGAAGCGGGAAAATATTTTGTATATATTTCTGATAATCAAAAAAATGCAGAACCAATAAAAACATTAGTTAAAATTGGAATGAGAAAAGATGAAAATGTAGAAATTTTATCTGGGATTTCCACTGATGATAATATTGTAATTTTTACAAAATAAATGAATTTTAAAACTGCATTTTTTTTGGCTTTTACCTCTATAAAAAGAGGAAATAAAGGAACTCTTGCCATGACTATTTTAATTATGACTTTGGCATATGTAAATCTTGTGTTTGTTTCTTCTGTATTTGGAGGAATTGTAAAGGCAATAAATCAACAATCTATAGATAATCAATATGGAAATTTGGTGATAGAATCGGCACAAGACAAAGAATATATAGAAAATTCTGAAGCAATAGACAATATTCATTACCTCTCTGGAGTAGTGGGAAGCTCTGCACATTATATAAATAGTGCAAAATTTATATATGACGAAAGAAAAGATGGGAGAGATGTAAACTCTGGAAAATGGATGATAAAATCAATAAACCCATCTGATGAAAAAAAAGTAAGCAAAGTTTCAAATTCCCTTATTGCTGGAGAATATATTGAAGAAACAGACCGAGATAAAATTGTAATTGGAAAAGAAATTGCAGGAGGATATGGTGGAGATTTAGATCATTTAAGTTTAAAGGTAACAATCGGGGATAAAATAGATGTTATTTTTTCTAATGGAATTTCTAGAACATATACAATAAAAGGAATTTTTGGAACAAAAAGTACCGCAGTCGACCAAATGGCATTTATTTCTCAAAAAGAAATGGAATCTGTTTTACAAGTAAACAACTGGGCAAATGAAATTGTTGTAAAGCTTTCTGATGAGAATATGGGAAATGAAGATAAATATATTTCAGAAATACAAGCGTTAGGACTGAAAAAAGAAGAGTATAAAACATGGAGTGATTTAATGGGATTTACTGCCAGTGCCAGCAGTAGTTTTGATATGATTAGCATTATTTTAGGAGTAATTGGAACAATTGTGGCAGGAGTAACTATTTTTATTATTATTTTTGTGAGTGTTGTAAACAAACGCCGACAAATTGGAATTTTAAAAGCGATTGGAATGCATGATTCAACCATCGTTTTATACTTTGTATTGCAAGCAATTTTTTATGGTATTGTCGGAGTTGCTCTCGGAATGTTTATTGTCTTACTTGTAATAAAACCATTTTTTATTACTCATCCTCTCGATTTCCCAGTGGGTTGGGTTTCGCTTGATATTACATTTAATATTCTTGCAATTAGTAATATCAGCCTTTTGGCTTCTTCTTTAATTGGCGGATTTTTTCCTGCGTATAGAGGTGCAAAAGAAGATATTTTATCGGCAATGTGGGGATAAATTTTTTTTCTAAAAAACTATGAATATTATTGATGTAAAACATTTAAAAAAAACATACGGAGGAGCTGTTCCAAACCCTGTATTAAAAGATATAAATCTTTCTATAAAAGAAGGAGAATTTGTAGCATTGATGGGAAGAAGTGGATCTGGAAAATCTACACTTTTACACCAACTTGGATTATTGGATGCACCAACTGATGGTGAAATTATTATTGATGGAGTGAATATTTTAACATTATCAGATACTGAAAAAGTAGCATTTAGATTAGACAAATTAGGATATGTATTTCAATCATATGCCCTTTTACCAGAATTGACTGCTCTTGAATCTGTATCATTACCGCTACGAATTGCGGGTGCTTCAAAAAAAGAATATACACAAAAAGCAACAGAAATGCTGGAAAAAGTGGGTCTTGCCGATAAAATAGATAGACTTCCAAAAGAAATGTCTGGAGGAGAACAACAGCGTGTTTCTATAGCTCGTGCATTAGTCAATAATCCAAAAATAGTTTTTGCAGATGAACCTACAGCCAATTTAGATACGGCTTCATCAATTGCCGTAATTAAACTTTTTAAACAACTCAACAAAGAATTACAACAAACAATTGTAATGGTGACTCATGAAGATGATGATCAAAAAGAAGTAAATAGAGTTATTTGGCTAAAAGATGGATTTGTGAGTGATGAGTAATAGAGAAAAAAGAAAAAAGAAAAAACATATAAAAAAAGTGAAAGAAAAATAATAAATAGAAGTATTACGTTGTGAGAGCTGATGACTCTTATTCAAAAAAAATACTTTTTAATTATTACATTATGCAAACATCAACAAAATCAACACTGAAAGATATTATTATTCCAGCAGTGATTATTGGAACAGTAATAACTGGAGCAGCACTTGCTTCACATGGTCAAGGAAATAGACAAGGCCTTAACCAAACCAGCAAATATACAACTAGTACATTTTCAGAAGCCGAAAAACTTCGACTTGTATATGGTCAACAAGAAGAACGACTTGCTGGAGATGTATATTCTGCAATGTTTGAAAAATGGGGAATAGAAACTTTTGATAAAATTTCTCAATCAGAAGAAAGACATACAAATTCTATGGGGACTCTTTTAGAAAAAGCTGGACTTCCTCAAACTACAGGATATGGAGAATTGCAAGCTACATATGATGCACTGATTGCATCGGGAAATGAATCGCTAGAAAATGCTATTAATGTTGGAATTACTATTGAAATTCTTGATATTAAAGATATTGATGAAACCGTTGCAGAAACAACAAATGCAGATATTCTTAAAGTATATGAGAAATTGAGAAAAGGAAGTATCAATCATTTAAATGCATATGTTGCACAACTTCAAAAAAATAATTTTTCAACAGACTTAAACTGGGAACAATACACAACTCAAGAGCAAGTAAGTGAAAAATTGGAATGCTTAAATTTATCTCCTGAAGAACGAGAAAAACATGAAAACAAAAAGAACAAAAATTACAATGATAAAAATCATGAAAATTCTCAAAAAATGAATAAAAATGAGAAATCTCAAAAAGATTTTACAAAAAAAGCAAAAAAAGGAAATAAGTTTAAAAAGTTTGACAAACAATTAAAAGAAAAAAAAACTTTTGGAGATGATTCAAAAATAAAAAGAAAAAATGCTGTAACTTTTTTACAACAAAGAGGAATTTTGAACGGATACGAAGACGGAGAATTTAAACCAGAAAAATCGATTAACCGAGCAGAATCTATTAAAGTCTTATTAGAAGCTATTGGAGAAAATCCAGAAGAAAACAATGTATTATCTGCAGATTTTACAGACGGAAAAATCTTTGAAGATGTTTCTTTATCAGATTGGTTTGCTGGATATGTTTCAAAAGCGAAAAAACAAGGAATAATTAAAGGATATTCTGATAATTCTTTTAGACCTGCAAAAACAGTTAATCAGGCTGAATTATTAAAAATTGCATTTAATACCTTTGGAATTGATTTAACAGACTATCCAATTACAACAGTAGATACATCTTTATGGTTTGCACCATATTTACAATATGCTATTGATAATAATTTATTAGACCAAGAAAGCGTAAATCCTGCAGAAGGAATGACTCGTGAAGAATTTTCTGAAGTTATTTATAGACTTATTCTTCAACAAGAAGCATTATAACAATAGTATAATCATATAAAAATAATGATTTCTACCTCTTTCACCGACGAAGAACTTGCAAAAAAATCGATAGAAAATATTGATTTTTTTGCAGAATTATTTACCAGATACGAAAAAAAACTTTTTTTTTATATTCGAAGAATTTCATATTTTAGCGAAGAAGAAGCAGAAGAAATATTGCAAGACTCATTTATAAAAGCATGGAAAAACCTAAAAGGATTCGATAAAGATTTATCTTTTTCTACATGGATTTACAGAATTGTACACAACACAACAATCTCAGAATGGAAAAAAACACAGAGTAAAAACAGAGATTCTTATGTTAAAATTGAAGAGTCTGAATATGTAAATATACCTTCAAATATTAATATTATCAAAGAATTAGAAATTAAATGTACGAAACAAGAAGTTCAAAAACTTTTATATCAGCTTTCTCCTCAATATAAAGAAGTGTTAATTTTAAAATTTATAGAAGAAAAAAGCTATGAAGAAATTTCTGATATTTTACAGAAACCGTCAGGAACAATTGCAACACTTATAAGCAGAGCAAAAAAGCAATTTAAACAAATTTCTGAAAAGCAAAATATTTCATTTTAGACAAAAAAACTTTTAGATTATTATATGAATAACGCACAAAAATTGTTGGAAAAAATTCAAAACGAGAAAATATCTCAAACTCAATCATGGGTTTTTACAATTCAAAATATTGCATTGTGGGCAATCTATAGCATTCTTATTTTGCTTGGGAGTATTTCATTTTCTATTCTTTTATTTTCTTTTTTAAATACAGATATTGATATTTTGCATCATATTACTCACTCTTCATTTGAATTTTTTTTAGCAATAGCACCTATTTTGTGGGTTGGATTATTATTTTTATTTTTATTTATAGCATATTTTGGACTGCAATATACAAAAAAAGGATATAAATATACTCTTTTTCAAATTGTTGGAATAAATATTGGAATAAGTATAATACTTGGAAATACAATGTATTTTTTAGGTGGTGCAGAAAAAATTGATAAAACCTTGGGAGATATGGTTTCAGAATATGAAAGCATGGAAAAAAGAAAAATCTCTCATTGGTCTCATCCTGAAGAAGGTATTTTATCTGGAGAAATTCTTAAAATTGATCAAAACACCATTAAAATAAGAGATTTTTATCAAAAAATTTGGATTATAGATATACAAAACACTGAAACAAAAGGAAACTCCAAAGAAAATATTTTAATACAAAAAAATAATAAAATAAAAATTTTTGGAAACATGCTTAAAAATATACCAGACAATACCATTTTTATTGCTGATGAAATTCGACCTTGGGGAGGATATAAAGGAAAAGGAAGAAAGTCTCAATAACATGAATTTAGAAATTAATAATTATAGCACTGAAAACTTATTTTTAATTATTAGTACAGATTCTTGCACCTTCATAATCTGTATAAAATTGAGACCCATCAGAACGAGTACAGAACATATCATTTTTCCAATTATAATCATAACTTGTTACATCTATGCAAGTACATTTGTTTCTTAAAGATTTTGTATTTAGATAAAGATTGCTTTCAAAATATCTTGCTCCTGCATAATCTGTATAAAATCGAGACCCATCAGGTCGAGTACAAAGCATATCATTTTTCCAGTTATAGTCATAACTTGTTACATCTATACATCCAGCATTATATTTAGGCTTTACAGATTTAACACACGAAACACCTGTATCTAAATAACCAGACTCACATTTCCAAGCATTAAATACATCATTTTTTACACAATATGCATGTAATGGTTTTGAAACACATGTATTTTTATATAAACATGAAGAATCTGAACATTTTATTATTTTTTTATACTTTGTTGTGGGCTTTGAAGTTTGTTTTACATAAACAAAAGAAGAAGAACTTTTTTTAGTATATTCTTTTATTATTTTTTCTGTTGGCTTTAAGTAAGAAGATGCAACAGGCGTATATACTAAAGGAATAGGATTATTTTCTCTTGAATATTTATTCGAAGAATCGTTACACCCAGAAAACGAAAGTAAAAATACAAAAATTAACAATATTCTCATTTTTTTTAATTAAATTATTTTTTATCTTTAGAAAAATACGTCCAAGCAAAAATGATTAAAAGAAATATTCCTATTACTATTCCATTTTGTAAATTATTTTGAGTAAATATTTCATTTGAATCCTTGTTTTTATTTAATACTTCTTGCTTATATTCAAATTTTTTTGATTTTAAATCAGAATAAAATAAGTCTTTTTTTATTTGCTGTATTGTTTTGTCAGTATAACCAATTTCATCTGCAAGTGCTATAATATGTTTATTGTATTCATCTTGATAAAACTGATCACTGCTTTTATGACTACCATAATATTCATTATAATTTATATTATCTATTATGCTTTTAGCATAATTATCACTAAATGTTTTTATAACATTAGGATCCTTAACACCTTTTATCTCTAAGAATTTAGAAGCAATCTTTTTAACCGTATTATTATGTTTGTTAATTTTTTTTGAGTTGCTTTGTACAATTTTTTTTGTCTCAAGATTTCTTTTTTCTCCTTCTTTTTCAGCTATCTCAAGAGTATTATCAATAGCATCAAATGTTTTAATAGTACCTGGGATTAAACTTTGAGTAAATTTTGTAATTGTTTTTTCTGTTCTATTACCTACATTATTTGTTAATGCATTCCATACACTCATAATATTAAGTTAAATTATTTTCATAATATATTCTTTTTTTCAAAGTATTATTTATTTTATTTTTTTATTATATAAATCTTTTATATCTTCTTTTTTTGGATTTTTCCCATATTTATTTTCTTTTTTATCGCTATCAATAAATCCTATTAAAACAAACAACCAAATGCCACTAATAATTTCAAGAATTCCAAAAAAACTTCCTAATAACCCAAATACAATATTATTCGTATCCTTATTCAACAGGAAAAACAATAAAGCAATTATAGCCATTATAAATGGAAATAGCAAAAGTTTCCCACTTTTCCCTGTATCATGCAACCTTCTTACAGAAAGAGAAATACTCGGAATAATAATTATAATACCAAAGACAATCTTCAATATTGGGGAAAATAATAACCCCCACCCCAAAAGATGATTAATAATAAAAGCAATCCAAAATTCTGATCTTTGAGATCTTCCAGAAAAATCAAATGCTTTTTTCCAAAATCTATAATAATACAACTTCATAATATTTTTATTAAAAAAGAAAAAACCGCAAATTGAGACAACCCAAACGGTTGCCTAGAAAAAAATCATTGGTATATAACTACCTATCAATTTTTTCTCCGCACTGAGTTGCCTCAGCTTACGGATTGATAGATAATCTTATTTTAAAAATAAAATTTATATATCCTGTGATTTTTTTCTAGGCATTACAAGCCTATCTATCATTTATTGTTTTGTAAATATCAGAATACAAAAAAATATTTACACCGGACTCATAACCTCCACATGGTCGCCTTGTTGCACCAATACAAAATACCCTTTTTGTAAGGCTTCTTGTTGTAAATGTTTTGGAAAAACTTTGCCTGCTATCGCTCCATACACTTTGTAATTTTTGAACGAAGGAT
>Ga0256914_1000478_pt1 | contig 39868 bp, 39 predicted proteins | sample HulkmetaG_FD_191571 | JGI IMG/M metagenome (GOLD analysis project Ga0256914, IMG submission 191571) | Hydrothermal chimney microbial communities from Main Endeavour vent field at the Juan de Fuca Ridge, Pacific Ocean - Hulk | ecosystem: Environmental > Aquatic > Marine > Hydrothermal vents ... | reverse complement strand
CTCATGATTTGGACGCGGTCGCCCGGCTGGCCGTGCAAGGCGCGGTCCGCTTGATGGATGTGCTGGAGGTCAATGGCGTGTTGTTCGTCAACAATGCCGCAGTGGGGGCCGAACCCTATATCAGCATGATCGAAAAGCGCATCCGGCGGGTGCGCGGGACCGCCCGCTATGCCCTGGCCGCGCTGAAGGGTTTGTGGGACAACCCGCACTGGTACATGCGCTTGGAATGGGCCGAGGGACGCGCGGAGGGCCCCATGAGTTTGGTTTCGGTGGGGAACTGGCCGCGCACGGGTGGGCTGTTCTACCCCACGCCCGCAGCGAACGGGTTCGATGGCCGTCTGACCTTTGTGTACGCGGACGCGATGCCTGCCTGGCGGCTGGCCGTGCGCTTTCTGAAGGCCATGTCCCCCGCGGGGGAGCATGTGCGCATGCGCGGCGTGTATCAAGCGCACACCACGTTGTTGGAGGTGCGCAGCGCGGCGCCCGCGCCGTTGCACGCGGATGGAGAGATCCAAACCACCCAGGGCGAGCGTTTCGTGTTTCGGGTGCATCCGGCGCGCTTGCCCATCTTTTGGCCGCGTGAGGCTGGGCCATGAAGGCACCTCTCGGTCGTGCGGCGGCGCTGGGCCTGGAATGGCTCATGCGCGGCTTCTTTGGGTGGCTGTACACGCGCGGCGCGTGGGCCTATTCGGCTGTGGCCTGGTTGGTCTCGGCAGGCCGTTGGGTGCAGTGGGTGCAGTGGGCCGCGCGGCAAGTGCCCCCTACCGCGCGCGTGTTGGAGTTGGGCTTTGGCCCAGGATACGCGCAAGCCGTGTGGGCCGCGCGCGGGCAGCCGGCCTGGGGCGTGGATCTCAGCCCCTTCATGGCCCGTCGCGCCGCGGCGCGAGTGCGGGCCCAGGGGCATCGGCCGCGTGTGGTGCGAGCACGCGCCCAAGCCTTGCCTTGGCCCGCGGCCAGCGTCGATTGGGTGTTCAGCACCTTTCCTGCGCCCTACATTGCCGATCCTGCCACCGCGCAAGAGGTCGCGCGAGTGCTCCGGCCGGGTGGGCAGTTGTGGGTGCTCACTGCCGCGCAGGGTGGCTTGCTCACCGCGTGGTCGCGGGTGGCCCAGTGGGCCCTGCGACAAACGCACGGTTCGCCCGCGTCGTGGGGGCAAGTGCTGGTCGCGCGCTATGCTGCGGTGGGTTTGCCGGGGCAACTTGTGTGGGAACCCCTACCGGGTGGGGCCCGGGGCGCTTGGTTTCGGGCCGTCAAAGAACGACCGCCCGCCTGAATCACGCCAAGAACGAGGTGTGGGGATGAACGCCATGTACACGGCAGGGTTGCGTATTGACATCGCGGTTTCCAAGGTGCGCAAATACGCGACGCGCGAAAGCGGCGACACCCTGGAAGTCATCGAACGCCCCTTGGGCGGTATTTCGTTGGTGCTGGCCGATGGTCAGCGTTCTGGGCGCAGCGCGAAGCACATTGCCAACATGGTGGTGCGCAAAGTGCTCACTTTGCTGGCCGAGGGGGTGCGCGATGGCGCGGCCGCGCGCGCGGCATCGGATTACTTGTACGCGGAGCGCGGCGGCCGGGTGCAGGCCACTTTGAACATCCTCTCTGTGGACATGGCCAGCCGCACCGTCGTCATCACCCGCAACAACCCCTTGCCCGTGTTTGTGCTACGCGCGGGCACGTTGCTGCGCTTAGAAGACGAAACCCCGCCCGTGGGCCTGCGCCGGCACACCCGTCCCCGGGTCGAAGAGTTCCCCCTGGAGGTGGGCCTGTGGGTGTTGATGTTCACCGATGGCTTGGCCCACGCGGGCGTGCGCACGGGGCGGCAGTGGGACCCGGGCGCGCGCTTCGCAAGGCACGCACGCACCGCGGGCGCGACGCCCCGCCGCGTGGCCGACGCCCTCATGGCCGAAGCCCTGGACTTGGACGAAGGCCGTGCCGCGGACGACATCAGCATTGTGGTGCTGTCCGTGGCTGAGCATCCGGGCCATCGCCCCCCTATTCGCGACATGGACATGCGCTTGCCCTTGGTGTGAGGGCGCGCCAACGCAGGAGGTGCTTGTGAATACTTCTGTGTCGGAGACGCCCCCCGCGTGGCGGGTATGGCTGTTGGCCATTCGCCCGAAGACGTTGCCCGCCGCGGCTGCACCGGTCATCGCGGGGGTGGGCTTGGCCATCGCGCATGGCCAATGGCATGCACGAGTCGCGGTCGCCACATTGGTGGCCGCGCTGCTGCTGCAAATTGGCGTGAACCTGGCCAATGACGCGCAAGACTTCCAACGTGGCGCGGATGATGCTCACGCGCGGCTGGGCCCGCCGCGTGTCACCTCATTGGGCTGGCGCACCCCGCGCCAAGTGCTGACGGCCGCGGCGTTGGCCTTTGCCTTGGCCTTGGTGGTGGGTCTGTACTTGGTCGCGGTTGGCGGCTGGCCCATCTTGGCGATTGGCGTGAGCGCCATCGTGGCGGCTTGGGCTTACAGCGGCGGTCCTTATCCCATCGCATATCACGGCTTAGGCGAAGTTTTCGTGCTCCTTTATTTCGGCCTGTTGGCCGTGGGTGGTACGTATTACTTGCAGACGGGCACTTGGCACCCTGGCGCGTGGGTGCTGGGCGGGGCTTTAGGCTGTTTGAACACCGCGATTTTGGTGGTCAACAACTATCGCGATTTGGAACATGACCGCCGGGCCGGCAAACGCACCTTAGCCGTGCGGCTGGGTCCGGCCCGCACGCGCGGAGAGTACGCCTTGTGCTTGCTCGCCCCTTATGTGCTGGCCCTGGGGGCTGTAGGCGCTGGTCTTTGGCCCCGGGGTGGTTTGGCCGTGCTGCTCACACTGCCTTGGGCCTGGCGCGCGTGGCAGCGCTTTCGCTCTGCTCGGGGCCGGGCGCTCAACCCTGTGCTGGCCCAAACAGGACGGCTGGCGTTGCTCTACGCGCTGGCCTTTGCCCTGGGCGCGTGGTGGGGCTGACCTTCGTGGACCGCGCCGCGCCAGCATGGGCGCCAGCGCGCCCGCACAACGCACCGCCCCTGGCCATGGACCGCACCTGCGGCTGTGCGCCATCCCTGGTACAATACCCGTGACGGAGGCGCGCATGGGTTGGCTGGAACAGTTGGCCGAAGAGAAAATCCGCCGCGCGTTGCAAAGCCCCGCTTGGCCATCTTCATCGTATCGCGGGCGCCGCGTGCCTTTGGAGCCCGATAATCCTCACCTGCCCCGGGAATGGTGGGCGGCTTTTCATCTGCTGCGCACCCACGACTTGGCGCCCCTGTGGATTCAGCGTGGGCAATGGATTCGGGCCGCACGCACGGCTTGGCGGCAGCGCTTACAACGCGCGCTGCGCATCTCATCTCCGGCCGCGCGCGCCGCGGCCTTGGCTCGTTTGCGCGCCCAAGCCCAACATCTGAACGCCCACATCCGCGATTACAACTTGGCCCGACCGTGGGGCAGCGCTCCCCTGCCCCTGCTGGATTGGGAAGCGGAATGGGCCGCGGCCAGGGCGGCGCTGGGTGAGGAGGAGGGGAAGCCATGACCCAAGCCTTGTATCGCAAGTGGCGCCCCCGACGCTGGGACGAAGTGGTCGGCCAAGAGGCTGTCATTCGCACCCTGCGGCAGGCCGTGCGCAGCGGGCGCGTGGCCCATGCTTATTTGTTCTCAGGCCCTCGGGGTACGGGCAAGACCACCACGGCCCGTTTGCTGGCCAAAGCCCTCAATTGCTTGCATCCCGACCCTGAGCAGCGCCCTTGCGACCAATGCCAAGTGTGTCAAGCCGTCAACCAAGGGCGCTTTTTGGACCTGATCGAGATTGACGCGGCATCGCACACCGGTGTCGACGATGTGCGCGCCCTGCGCGACAAGATCCACTACGCGCCAGGACAAGGGCGCTACAAAGTCTATATCATCGACGAAGTGCACATGCTTTCTACTGCAGCCTTCAACGCGCTGCTCAAAACGCTGGAAGAGCCGCCGGCCCATGCTATCTTCGTGCTGGCCACCACCGAAGTGCACCGCGTGCCCGCCACGGTGCGCTCTCGCTGCCAGCACTACCCCTTTCGGCGCATTCCCGTGGCCGACATCGTGGCCTATTTGCGCCGCATTGTCGAGGCCGAAGGCATTGCCATTGAGGACGCGGCCCTGACTTATATCGCGCGCCAGGCCCGCGGGGGTTTGCGCGACGCCATCTCGTTGCTCGACCAACTGGCCTCGCTGGGGGAACCCATCACGTTGGGCCTGGTGCACGGTTTGTTGGGCACCGCGCCTACCGACGCGGTCACCGCGTTGGTCGACGCGTGGTTGGACCGCGACCCCGGCCGCGCGCTGCAACACCTGCGCGCGGGCTTAGACCAAGGCATCGACGCGCGCCAACTGACCCGCCAACTGGCCGACTATGTGCAGCAGTTGTTGCGTTTGCGCCTGGCCGGCCCTGATCTGGTCGAGGCCGCGCCCGAAACTTTGGCCGTCATGCAGGCCCAGGCCGCGCGATTGGAGCCGCGCGCGGCCATGCGCTGGCTGGAACTCTTGCAGCGGGCGCTGGCCGAAGCACGCGGGGTGACCGACCCCGCGCTGTGGTTGGAGTTGGCCGTGGTGGATGCCACCTTGCCGGCCGAGGGCGCACCGCACGAGGCGTCTTCTACGGCCGACGCGGCCCCCTCGCGCACCGCGCCTTCCTCCAGGCCGGCGGCGGCCGACGCGGCCCCGGCGCGCGGGGGGTCCTCGGCCAAGCCGGCTGCGGCCGGTGACGCGGCGCCTGCCCCTGGGCTCGACGCGGCGCGTTTGCGGCGGGTGTGGCCCCAAGTGGTGGCCCGCGCACGCCGCGACTCCCCTGCCGAGGCGCCCGATCTGGGCCACGTGCTCCAACAAGTCCGGTTGGTGGGCGTGCGCGCTGGTCAGGTGGTGCTGCAGGCCCCTTCGCGACTGGTGCAAGAGCGCTTGAACCGGCCCGCGTATCGCCAGGCGTTGGATGCCCTGTGGCAAGCAGTGTTGGGGCAGCCTGTGCCTTGGCGGGTTGAAGCGCGCGGCTCGACCGCGGCGTCGGCCGTGCCCTCCCCGGAGGCGCATCCCCTGTTGCAGGCTTTGCGTGAACTGGGCGGCCAAGTATCGCCCCTCAACCCTTCGGACGAGGAGTAACCCATGGCTCGAAAGTTTCGTCGTTCGGGTGGCTTTGGCGGCGCCGACCCCATGGCGCTGTTGCAACAATTGCAGGCCCAGATGGACACGATTCAGCGTGAAATCGCATCCAGCCAGGTGGAAGGCTCCGCGGGCGGCGGCGCGGTGCGGGTGGTGATGACCGGCGACCAAAAGGTGTTAGAAGTGCACGTGGACCCCGATTTGGTCGCCGAAGGCGATGTAGAAATGCTGCAAGACTTGCTGGTCAGCGCGTTCAACCAGGCCGCGGACGCGGCCCGAAAACTGGCCGAAGAGAAAATGGGGCCGCTGAACAACATGCTCGGTGGCCTGGGCCTGCCCTTCTAAGGCGCCGGAGACGCGCATGCGCGCGACATCGCCGGTCGTGGGCGTGTTTGATTCGGGCGTGGGTGGGCTTTCGGTCTTGCGGGCCTTGCGGGCCCAATTGCCCGCCGCACACCTGCACTATGTGGCCGACCAAGCCCATGTGCCGTATGGCCGCCGCCGTCGGGACGAAATCGTGGCCTACGCGCGCGGCATTGCGCGGTTTTTGCGCCAGCGTGGCGTGCATTTGATTGTGGTCGCGTGCAACACAGCCACGGCCGCGGCTATCGATGTGCTGCGCGCCGAGTTCGCGCCCCTGCCCTTTGTGGGCATCGAGCCCGCGGTCAAGCCCGCGGCCCGGCTCACGCGGCGCGGGGTGGTGGGCGTTCTGGCCACGCAAGCCACCTTCCGCCTGCCGCGTTACGCGTCTTTGGTGCAGCGTTTCGCCCCCCATGTGCAAGTGCTCGAAGACCCTTGCCCCGGCTTGGTCGAACGCATCGAAGCCGGCGAGGTGGATGGCCCTCAAGTGCGGGCGATTTTGCGCCGCGCGGTGCAGCCCATGCTGCAGGCCGGCGCGGACACATTCGTGCTGGGCTGTACCCACTACCCTTTCGTCGCGCCCGTGCTGCGCGCGTTGGTCGGCCCTGACGCGCACATTTTGGACCCCGCGCCCGCGGTGGCGCGGCAAGCCGCACGGGTGTTGGCGTCGTTGGGTTGGGGGGTGGGGAACCGCTCCGCGCGGGCCGGCGAAGTGCATTTCTACACCACCGGCGACCCGGCCCGCCTGGCCGCCGCGGTCACCCGCTTGTTGCAATGGCCCACTCCCCCCGCGGTGACCGGCTTACGTTGGCAAGCCGACGAATTGCACCCAACGCCTATCGTAGCCGCTGCTGTTTCATCCCGCGTAGGAGGTTGATCGCATGCCCCGCGTGTTGCGCATCGCCCATGTGGCTGTGGTGACCGACGATTTGGATGCCGCGCTGGCCTTTTGGCGTGATGGTCTGGGCCTTCCGTTGGAAGCCGTGCGCGCCGTGCCCCAAGAGGGCGTCCGCGTGGCGTTCATGCCCGTAGGCGAGAGTGAGATTGAAGCGGTCGTGCCGATGGACGCGGACAGTGGCGTGGCGCGCTTTTTGCAAAAGCGCGGCCCCGGTATGCATCACGTGTGCTTGGAGGTGGATGACCTGGACGGCATGTTGGCTCGGTTGCGCGCACGAGGGGTGCGTCTCATCCACGAAGAGCCGCAAACCTCCCCCACCGGGCGGCGCTACGCTTTTGTGCACCCCAAAAGCGCAGGCGGGGTGTTGGTGGAACTGTACGAGGCGTGAGACCGCGGCCGTGGGGCCTGGCTCGGTGTGGCTGGACCCCACGGCTGGGGCTGAACAACGGCCTACCGCGCCTTTTGGCCCTGGCTCTGCTCGGCAGCGCTTTTTGCACCTTCGCCGGGCCGCGCGTGGGCCGGCGCGCGGACGCGCGTGGCCTAACGGCCAATCGCCGCGCGGGCGCGGTCATGGCCCGATGGTCCCCCGCTTGCCGGTTGACCGCGCTCGCGCCGCGGTGGGGCCAGCGTCCAAAGCCGCTAAATCGGGGGGTGGGGCGCATTTTCGCACGCGGCTTTCGCGAGTACAATACTCCCCATGACCCGCGTCGAGGCTTCTACTGTCGAACCCGTGGCACCCGCGGAGCCGGCTGTAGCCCCGCGCGCGCCTGGCGGCTGGGCGTGGTGGCTGGCGGTGTTGCTGGCGTGGGCGTTGTTGCTGGCCACGCCCGCGGCGGTGCGCTTGCCGCCCGAGACGCGCGATCAGGTGCGTTCTTTGACCCAAGGGCTGGAGTTCGACCACGCGGTTTGGACCTGGGACGCGTTGCGCCTCAAAGTGCATTACGCGGCCCTCAACCCCGAACGCCTATGGACGCCGCCGCAGCAGCGTGACCTGGTCTTGGCCTATCGCGAAACTGTGCGCGCCATTGAAGCCCGCGAGGCCGACTTGCAGCAGGTGTATGGCGATCCGGGGCTGGATCCGGCCGCGCGCGAGCAAGCCGCTGCGCCCTTGCGCGCGGAATTGCAGCGCCTTTATGCCCGTCGCGAGCATCTGGCCCCGTTGGCCGAAGAAATCATCCAAGCCCAGGTCAGTGTGGTATTGGCCGAAGTGGGCCTGACCGTGGGCGGGCAGCCTTTGCCGCCGGTGCTGTATCATGTGTCGCCGCTGCCGTGGGGATTGGTGATCTCGCCCCGCACGGTCATCCGCCAGGACGCGTTTGTCACGCTGCGCCCCGACCTGACCTTGGAGGAGCACATTGCCCTGGAAACGCGCGTTGAGCAGGCGTTGAACGTGTCGGCTTTGGTCGTACCCGTTGGCGGTGTGGGCACCTACCCGACCATGGTGATGCAAACTTCAGATTTGCGCTGGCAGATCGAGACGGTAGTGCACGAATGGCTGCACAATTACTTTGACTGGCATCCCTTGGGTTGGCACTACACGCGCGACCCTCAAGTGCGCACCATGAATGAGACTGCGGCGACGATTGGCGGGCAGGAAATCGGGCGTCGGGTTGTGGCGCGCTTTTATCCTGAACTGTTGCCACCCCCGCCCCCGCCGCAAACGCCCGCGACCGATGCAGGCTCTGCAACGCCGCCTGAGCCGGCCTTCGATTTTCAGCGCGAGATGCGCATCACGCGCGAACGGGTGGATGCGCTCTTGGCCCAGGGTCGTGTCGCTGAGGCCGAAGCGTACATGGAGGCCCGACGGCAGGTTTTTTGGGAGCACGGCTATCGCATCCGCAAACTCAACCAGGCCTACTTCGCGTTCTACGGCGCGTATGCCGATTCGCCGGCCGGGGGTGCCGCGGGCGAGGATCCGGTGGGCGCGGCCGTGCGCGCACTGCGGGCCCAAAGCCCCGACGTGGGCACGTTCTTGCGCCGCATCGCCTGGATGAGTTCCTTCGCGGATTTGCAGCGCGCCGTGGCCCAAGGGGAGGCGTCCCCATGAACGCGGAGCGCGCGTCGTTGCGTCAGCGCTTGGAGATTTTGGTGGTTGCCGTGGCCACATTGGTCGCGCTTGGGGTGGCCGGTTATCGCCTCTTGGAGGGGTACACATGGACCGAGGCCTTGTATATGACCCTCATCACCCTCTCCACAGTGGGTTTCGGCGAGGTGCGGCCGTTATCGCTCGCGGGCCGGTGGTTTACCATGGGGCTGATCGTGTTGGGCGTGGGCACGGGCGCGTATGCTTTTAGCGCGCTCACCGAATACATTGTCAGTGGCGAATTGCAAGGGACTCTGGCACGGAGGCGGCGCATGGCGACGTTGAAAAAGTTGCGCCATCATTACATCGTGTGCGGTTGCGGTCGGGTTGGGCTGCAAGTTGCCTTGGAATTGCAGCGGCTGGGCCTACCTTTTGTGGTGGTGGATCAGCATCCTGAGGCTTTGGAGCGTTGTCGTCAGCACGATGTGCTCTACTTGGAAGGCGAACCTACCGAAGACGACACGTTGCGCGCGGTGGGCATCGAACGGGCCCGCGGCTTGGTGGCCGTGCTGGAGTCGGATGCGGACAATTTGTTCGTCGTGCTGACTGCGCGCGGCTTGAACCCTGAATTGACCATTGTGGCGCAAGCCGTGTCGGATGGCGCGGCGCAGAAACTCTACCGCGCGGGAGCAGATCGGGTGGTGTCGCCCTATACCATGGCTGGGCACCGCATGGCCGGGTTGTTGGTGCGCCCTTATGTCATTGCCTTTTTGGACGCGACGTTGCGCAGCCCTGACTTGGAACTGTGGTTGGAGGAAATTCGCGTCGCGGAGAACTCGGCCTTGGTCGGCAAGACGTTGGCCGAGGCCGACATTCGGGCCCGCAGCGGCGCGAACGTGCTGGCCATTGCCCGAGGCGACCGTCAGGTGGATTGGTCGCCGCAGTTGCGCATCCAGGCTGGCGACGTGCTCATCGTCTTAGGCCGTCGTGAGCAGTTGTTGGCGCTGGCCCGTCAGGCGGGCGACGAGCGCTTGGTCCGGCTGCTCAGCCAGAGCAGCGAGGCTCGCTGGGCCCGGCGCTTCCCGCTGGATGCGCGCGGCTTGTTCCGCCGGCGTTGAGCAGGGCCGGTGCGGACGTCAGGCCGCGCCCCAGGCCTGCCAGCATCGGTCCGCTTTCCAAACGCCGAACGACGCACACCCGCGGGCGAAACACGGGCTTCGTCAAGGGGGCTGCGCCATCGGACGGACGCGAGCGCTCCTCGACCGTGGCGCGCCGTTTCTGGCGTGCGCCTTGGGGGCATGAACGCCTTTGTCGTGGTCGCGCCCGCATTGTGCCTTTCGGCGTTTCGCGCCCCCCGACATTTGTGGGGGTGGGGCTGCACTTGCAGCCCCGCGCGCCGGCCTTGACGCAACGCGCGGCCTATGTTACCATAAGAGTCGAAAATTATAGCACATCGGGCCGGTTGGCCTGCCAGATGCTCGGTCTAAACCGAGGCGAGGAGGCTTTATGAACCAGCGGCGTATTTTTGCTTTGGCCATCGCCGTATTCGTGTTGGTTGCCTTGGCGTGCACCCGCTCGGCCAGTGGGCCCATGCCCGAGGTCGCGGGGGGTGGCGCCGCGGCCCTACCAACCGAGGTGGCGCTGCAGGAACAACAGGTGCAGGTCCAAGTGGCCGAGGCGCCTGCCGCGGCGGGTGAGCCCACCGCGGTGCCGAGCATAGCCGTGCCCACGGCGACGCCCACGGCGTTGCCCACCCCCATGCCTACGCCGGTGCCCACGTTGGCGCCGCCGCCTTCGCCCACGGCTATGCCCATGCCGACACCGGTGCCGACCCAGCCCCCGCGCGCGGGCGAACGGCCCATCCCCACGGAATACGTGCTGCACGAGGGTGAATTCCCTTATTGCATTGCCCGACGGTTCAACATCCACCCCGACGACTTGTTGAACGCCAACGGCATTGCGCCTTGGCAATATTACTTCGCGCCGGGCACGCGCTTGCGCATCCCGCAGAACGCACGGCCGTTCACCGACTTCGCGCCGCGCGCGCTGCGCCCGCATCCCACCACATATACCGTGACCGCGGGGGAGACCCTCTACAGCATCGCGTGCAAATTCGGCGATGTCTGGCCCGAGGACATCGCCCAGGCCAATGGCCTGCCCCTTAGCGATGCGCCGTTGCCGCCCGGCACGGTGCTGCACATCCCGTAGTCCTGTGGCCGTTCGGCCCTGGGCCGCGAGCACCAGCCGCGGCCCACACATCGCCCTGGCGAGGAGCCATCGTCATGCCTCTCCCCATACAGCGCTCCGAGGTCGTCTTTCGCGGGCGCGTGTTTCGCGTGCGTCGTGACTGGGTGCAGCGGGCCGACGGCCGCGTGGTGACGTGGGATGTCGTCGAGCACCACGGCGCGGTCACGATGGTGCCGGTGGACGAGGACGGCCAAGTATGGTTCGTGCGGCAATATCGCCACGCGGTGGGCGAGACCATTTTGGAATTCCCCGCCGGCACTTTGGAGCCCGGTGAAGCGCCTTTGGCGTGCGCGCAGCGAGAATTGGCCGAGGAAATCGGCCGTGCCGCCGCGCGCTGGACGCGCCTGGGCGCATTCTATTTGGCCCCAGGATATTCGACGGAGCACATGGTCGTTTTTCTGGCGCGCGACTTGCGTCCCGCTCAAGCCGCGTTGGACGCGGACGAGATTCTGCGGCCAGAGCGTTACCCCATCGCCGAGGTGGATCAATGGATGCGCGACGGCCGCATTCGCGATGCGAAAACGCTGGCCGCGTGGTTGTTGGCGCGGCCGCACTTGGGCCTCGATTGACCCGCGGCCTCAGGCAGGCCGCAATCTATCTCGCGCCGCGCGGCCCGGACGGTCGCGCGGCGCCATCTCAGCGCGAGGGAGCGCGATGAGCATCCATTTCGGCACCGACGGCTGGCGAGCCGTCATCTCTGAGACTTTCACCTTCCACAATTTGCGTTTGGTCTCGCAGGCCATTGCCGATGCTTTGCGCGACCATGGTTCGGGTTCCATGGCCGCGGTGGTGGTCGGTTTCGACACTCGCTTTTTGTCGGATCGCTACGCGCGTGAAGTGGCGCGGGTGCTCGCGGCCAATGGCTATCGCGTTGATTTGACCCGAGCCGACGCGCCTACGCCCGTGGTCTCGTACGCGGTCAAGGCCCAAGCCGCAATCGCGGGGGTGATGATTACAGCCTCGCACAATCCCCCGCGTTATAACGGCGTCAAACTCAAGGCCGCGTATGGTGGGCCCGCGCCCAAGAACCTGACTCGGCAGGTCGAGGCCGCACTGCTGGACAACGAGCGCCGCGCGCGCGGGCCCAATCTGATGGACTTCGACCAGGCCCTCGCCGAGGGGCGCATTCGGCCCTTCAACCCCCTGCCCGCGTATGAAGCCCACTTGACCCGCTTGCTGGATTTCGACGCCCTGGCCGACGCGGGTTTTTCGGTGGTGGTGGATTCCATGTACGGTTCGGGCCGGGGCGTCCTTCGCCATCTGTTGCGCGGCAGTCGCATCGAGGTGCGTGAGATCCGCGACGAGCGCAACCCTGGCTTTGGCGGCATCCATCCTGAGCCTATCCCCAAATATCTGCACGCGCTGTTTGCCGCGTTGGCCCACGGCATGGGGCAGGTGGGACTGGCCACCGATGGCGACGCGGATCGCATCGCCGCGGTGGACGAAAAGGGCCGCTTCGTTGACCCGCATCGCATCTTCGCCCTGGCTGTGGACTATTTGGCCGCGTCCAAGGGCTGGCGCGGCGCGGTCGTGCGCACCGTCTCCACCACCCGCATGATCGACCGCTTGGCTCAGCGTTATGGCCTGCCCGTCCACGAGACCCCCGTGGGCTTCGACCACATCGCGGCTTACATGCTGCAAGAGCCGGTGCTGATGGGCGGCGAAGAATCGGGCGGAATGTCCATCTTGGGCCATATTCCCGAGGGCGACGGCGTGCTCATGGGCCTGCTGTTGCTGGAGATGATGGCCACGCGCGGCGCGTCCTTGGCCGATCTGGTGGACGACCTGCTGCAACGGGTTGGGCCCGCGCATTATCGGCGGGTGGATTTGCGCCTGCGGCGGGCTGTGGACAAGGCCGCGGTCACCCAGCAACTCGCGGACCAAGCCCCCGCGTCCATCGGCGGCCAAGCCGTGGTGGAGGTCAACACGCGCGATGGCTGCAAATACCTCCTCGCGGATGACTCGTGGCTGCTCATTCGGCCCTCGGGTACAGAGCCCGTGTTGCGGGTTTATGCCGAGGCGCGTACGCCTGAGATGTTGGACGCGCTGTTGGCCCATGGCCGCGCGGTGGCCGAGGGCCTGCTGTAGACACGGCCGTTGAGGCGCGCGTCGACCGCGGCTGCGGCCGGCCGTTCGCGGAGCCGTTCCCCATCGACCCCTGCTTTGGAGGTGGCCATGAAGGCGGTGTATTTGACCCAGCATGGTGGCCCCGAGGTGTTGCAGTTCGGTGAATTGCCCACGCCTCAACCCGGCCGCGGGGAGGTTCGGGTGCGTTTGCATTATGCCGCGCTCAATCGTTTGGATTTATGGGTGCGTGAGGGCTGGCCGGGGCTGCGGCTGTCGTACCCCCATGTGCTGGGCGCGGATGGTGCTGGCGTGGTCGATGCCGTAGGCCCTGATGTGGACCCGGCCTGGGTGGGGCGGCGGGTGGTGCTCAACCCCAACATCGGCTGCGGAAAGTGCGACTTTTGTTTGGCCGGGCAGGATCATATGTGCGCGCACTGGCAACTGCTGGGCGAAACCCGCAGCGGTACTTATGCCGAGCAGGTGGTGGTGCCCGAGCGTAATGTGTGGCCCGTGCCCGAGGGCTTTGATTTGGCGCAGGCCGCGGCCGCGGCTTTGGTGTTCCAAACCGCGTGGCATTCGTTGATCACGCGCGGCGGGCTGCGCCCGGGGGAATGGGTGCTGGTCGTGGGGGCATCGGGCGGCGTGAACACGGCCAGTATTCAAATCGCCAAACTCGCCGGTGCGACCGTGATTGTGGTGGGCTCCAACGCGCGCAAGTTGGCCCTGGCCCGCGACTTGGGCGCGGATTACCTCATCGACCGCTCGCAAACGCCGGCGTGGCACAAAGAAGTGCGTCGCATAACCCAGCGCCGAGGGGTCGACGTGGTGGTGGACAATGTGGGTACGACCTTCCCCCTGAGTTTCAAGGCCGCGCGCAAAGGGGGGCGCATTCTCACGGTGGGCAATACGGGCGGCCCGGTGTTTGAGATCGACAACCGCTATATTTTTGGCAAGCACCTGAGCGTGCTTGGCTCCACCATGTCGCCGCAAGCCGATTTTCGCACGGTGATGGGCCTGGTCTTTGCCGGCCGTCTGCGCGCGGTGGTGGACCGGGTGTTCCCCTTGGCTGAGGCGCGCGCGGCGCACGAGTATTTGGCGCGCGGTGAGCAGTTGGGCAAGGTGGTGCTGGCCATCCCCCACGCGTAGGGCCGGGCCGCCCTTTTCGTCCAGGCTGGGGCGCGGTGGAGCGTGTCAGCACAGGCCTTTGTACGAGCCACCTTCCACGGGCAACAGCACACCCGTGAGGTAAGAGGCCGCGGGCGAGAGCAAGAACGCGACCGCGCGGCCCAACTCGGGCGGTTCGCCCATGCGCCCCAGGGGGCTGTCTTGGGCCTGGGCCGCGAGTTCTTCTTCCACGGTGGTGCCTTTTTGACGGGCGCGGTAGGCCAGCAGTTCAGTCACCCGCTCGGTACGGGTCCAGCCGGGCAGCACCGCGTTGAACCGCAGGCCTTCGGGGCCCAGTTCCAAGGCCAGGCTTTTGATCAACGCCACAGCCGCCGCGCGCATGGTGTTGGACAGGATCAGGTTAGGGATGGGCTGCTTGGCCGAGATGGATGTGATGGCGACAACGCTGCCCAGCGTCGACGCGCGCAGCGCGGGCAGCGCGGCGCGAATGAGGCGCACGTGGAAGAGAAAGGCCAGGTCAAAGGCCTGGTACCAAGCCGCGTCGTCGAAGTCCTCAAAGCGGCCAGGTGGGGGCCCACCGGCGTTGGTCACCAACCCATCCAAGCCGCCCAGCGCGTCCTGGGCCGCGCGCACCACTTGGACCGCGCCTTGGGCTTGGCTCACATCGCCCACGACCGTGTGCACTTCCGCGCGCGTAGTGGCGCGCAGGCGTTCGGCCGCGGCTTGCAGCGAGTCCGCATGCCGCGCGTTGATGACCACGCGCGCGCCTTCTTCGGCTAAGACTTGGGCCACCGCGTAGCCCAAGCCCCGACTCGCGCCGGTGATCAGAATCCGTCGGTCGCGTAATTGCAGGTCCATGAGCGGCCTCCTGGGTGTGGAATCGGGCGGCGTCCGCTCCCCTCAATCCAAATCTGCGACCAAGTCGGTGAGGTCCCGTTCGCGCAGGGCCCGCCGTTTCCAGCGTTGGATGTGGGGCGCGACGTAGGGCAACAGGCGCAGGCTGTAGTAGGGCGGCAGCACAGGCAGGCCCAGCATATCGCCGAAGACGATGAACATGAACAGGTCTTCTAACTCGCCCCGCTGCTTGCGGAAGGTCTTCTCAAAGTCATACAGCAGCAGGCCGTACAAAAAACCGCGGACCCAATCCCGAATTCGAACCAGACGAGCGTGCCAGTGGGCGCGGGCCATGGGAACGGTCTCCTGGGCTAAGGATTGTACCCGGTTTTGGGGCCAGTGGCTTTACCAAGGCACGCGAATCTCCAGCAAAGTAGGCTGGTCGACGTGCCACAAGCGGGCCAGCGCGGTCGGCAGTTGGGGGTCGTGCAGGTCATAGTGGCGATAACGCCAGCCGAACCCTTGGGCCGGGCCCGCGAAATCCACATCCAAGGGCACCCGAAAGGCTCGCGTAAAGGGTGGTTCGTGGGCGGCGATGGGCAAGCGCTGGAAGATGCGCCCGCCGTTGTTGTTGAGCACGACCGCGGCCAGCGGCACACCCAAGCGCGGCGCGAGCCACAGGCTGTTCAGGTCGTGATACAACGCCAGGTCGCCGATGAGCAGCACGGTTGGCCGTTGAGCCGCCAGCGCCATGCCCGTGGCCGTGGCCAAGACGCCATCGATGCCACTGAGCCCGCGGTTGGCCGCGGCTTCCAGCCGCGCGATGCGGGGGCGCGTCCATTCGTCCAAATGCCGAACGGGCAGGCTGTTGGAGGCCACCAAGAGCGCGTCGGGGGGCGCGCTGGCGCTCAGATGCCAGGCGATCGGTCCTTCGTCAGGCAGCGGCTGGGGAGGGCGCGGCGGCCAGGCTTGGGCTTCGGCCTGCAGCCAGGCCTGGGCCCAGGGGTTGGGGGACGGCTCCGCGGGGGGCAGGGCGGCCTGAACAGCGGATAGCCATAACTCGGGCGCGGCCCAAAAGCGCCAACCCGGCCGAAATTCTGGATCATTCCACTGCCCATACGCGGTGACCGCAATCGCGCGCGTGGTGGGTGGCAGCGCGGCCAAGTAGCGCAGCGGTCCGAAGCCCACGGGAGGCGCGCCCAGGTGCACCACCACCTGCGGCGGTTGGGGAGGCTGCCAGCCCGCGCTCAGCGCGCGGCTTATGCCGCCCAGCACCAGCCCTGAAGCCACCGCGGGGCCGTAGCGCGCGCCCGAGAGGGGGTCGGCCAAGATAGGATAGCCCAGCGCCTGCGCCAGCGCTGCCAGCGCGGTCGCGGCCTCGGGCGTTGGGCACGCGCCAGGCCCGGCCACGATGAGCCCGCGCGGGTGCGCGCGCAGCCATGCGGCCAGTTCGGCCACGGCCGCGGCATCGGGCGCGGGCGGGCGGGGTGGGACCAAGCGCACATAAGGTTCGGCCTCGGCTTGTCGCGCGTCCGCGCGCGCCAACCCGGCCGCGCGGGCCGCCTCCGCGGCTCGGTCTTCGGGCACGGGCGTGGGCTCCAAGGGCTTGCGGAAGGGCAAGTTCAGATGCACCGGCCCCGGCGGCGCGGCCCAACCCAGGGCATGGGCCAGACTGCGCGCGGCCAAGGCCCGCAAGTAGCGCAGCAGAAGCGGCCGCGCGGCTGCTTCGGGCGCGGCCACTTGATGAAACCAGCGGACCGCGGAGCCGTAGAGTTTGACTTGGTCGGCCGTTTGATTGGCGCCGCTGGCCTGCAACTCGGCCGGCCGGTCCGCGGTGAGCACCAGCAGGGGCACGTGGCTGTGGTGCGCTTCGAACACCGCGGGGTGTAGGTTGGCCGTGGCCGTGCCCGAGGTTGTGACCACGGCCACCACGGACCGCGCGGCTTTGGCCAGGCCCAGGGCAAAGAACCCCGCGGCCCGTTCGTCGGGGAGGACATACACCGGCACGCGCGCCCGGCTAAAGGCCACGGCCAAGGGCGTGGAGCGCGAGCCCGGCGCGAGGACCGCGGCATACAGCCCGGCCCGCTGCCACTCTTCCACCAATAGCGAGGCCCACAAGGTGTTGCGGTTGCTGAGGTCGAGGTCCATGGCTTCGTCGTTGCCGTGTTGGGGGCGGGCTTACCCGTGGCCGCCGGCTTCGCCCACGGCTTGCAGCGTGCGCACCAGGGCCTCGCGCAAGCGGGCCTCGTCTTCGGGGGTGCGCACCCGGCCCTCGATGCGCGCCGCGCGCAGCGCGCGTAGCACTTGACCGTAGAGCGGGCCTGGGGGCAAGCCCAGGGCTCGCAAATCGTGGCCTGTGGTCACGGGGCGCCGATGGCGCCAATCTTGGGCAAAGGCATCCAGCCGTTGGCGCAGGTCGGCGTTGTCGGTGAGCAAGGCCACGGCCAGCACCGCCTCCAACGGAAAGCGTTCCAAGAAGAAGGTGAGCCCGGCGGGGCTGTAGCCTGCCCACTGATGGCGACGACGCCACAGATACGCGGCCGCTCGGGTGACTTCGCGCAGGTGACTGGGCGCGTGCACTCGCTGGGCCACCGCGCGCACCGCGGCTTGGCCCAAGGTGGCCCACCATAGCGCGTACCGCACCACGCGGGGCAAGGCCGCGCGCGCGGACGCGGTCAGTCCCCAGGCGTGGGCCCGCGCGCGCGCGGCGGGGGTAAGACCGCGCGCCACCCGGCGGGCCGCGGCCGCGCCGCCCGGCAAGCGCGGGTGCACGGCTGTGGCCAATCCCCGTTGCCCCATTTCGCGAATCATGCGCGGGGCTTGGGGCTCGTCGAGCACCCGGTCCAACTCGTGGCGCACCCGATCGCCCGAGAGCGCGGCCACATGGGCCAATCCCACCGACCATTGGGCCGCGGTCTCAGGGCTCAGGCATAAACGATAGCGCACACGATAGCGCACCGCGCGGAACAAGCGAGTAGGATCGTCGCGGAACGAAGCGCGATGCAGCACCCGCAGCACCCCGGCCTGCAAGTCCGCCTTCCCGCCGAAGGGGTCGTGGAACACGCCCAAGTGGGGGGTGAGTTCCACGGCCATGGCGTTGATGGTGAAGTCGCGGCGTTGGAGATCCGCGCGCAAATCCGCAGGCTGCACTTGGGGTAGCGCGGCCGGGTGGGGATAATACTCCGAGCGGGCTGTGACGAAGTCCAAATGGGCTGGCAATGCGTCCGCGGGGGGCGGCTGGGGCAAACCCAGCCGCGCGGCCAAACGCTCCGGCGCAGGAAGCCACCACTTGGCCGTGCGAAACGCCCGATGTTCGACCACTTCGCCTCCCAGGGCGTGGGCCACCGCGCGCGCCAGCCGCGGGGCTGGCCCTTCGACGACCAAGTCGAGATCTAAACTCGGCCGCCCCAAGAGCCAGTCGCGCACGAAGCCGCCCACGATGTGCACAGGCTGACTGCGCGCGGCTGCCAGCGAGCGGATGACTTGCAGCACGGCCCACACGGCCGGCGGCAGGGCCCGTTGTAGTGCAGCCGCGTTGGCGCTTGGCTCGGCGGGGTGTACCACAAGGTCAGGCATGGGTCAAGGCGCGGTGCGGGCCGCGCTGCGGCGGTAGAACCACATCAACACGGCCAACCCCAAGGTCAGCAACGAGCCGCCGATCGCGGCCAGGGTGAACCACACCTGCTGGCGTACGGGGGGCGGCTGCCAAGCGACCTCCATGGGCCGAGGTTCTTGCACGGCCAAGCGCCGATGGACGCTCTCGACAAACGCGTCGTCGGCCTCCACCGGCACCAAGCCTGAGGCCAGCCAGGTCTCCAATTCGCGCAAATCGGTGCCAAGGGTGCTGCGATCTCGCGGCATGGGATGTCTTCTCCTCCTCAAGCGTCGGGCCGCGCGGGATACGCCACCAACCCTACTGTGCCGGGGCCCAGGTGCGCGGTAAGCGCGGCCGAGATGGCGCCTTGGACGACTTCGTGCAGCCGGAGTTGCGCCCGCGCCTGTTGCAGCAGGCGTTGGGCCCGGTCAGGAGCCAGCGCGTGCATCACGGCCAAGTGCAGAGGCTGCGAGCCAAAGCGTTGGGCAATGAGACGCACTGAGGCTTCCAGCGCGCGGCGGCCCGAACGCACCTTCGCGGCCACCACCAAGCGGCCTTGGTCTAATGTCAGCACGGGGTAGAGGCGCAGCAGCGACGCCAGCGCCGCGGCCAACGATCCCACCCGCCCGCTGTGGCGGATGAACTCCAGGCTGCCCAATGTGAGCACTACGGCGATGCGTTCTCGCAGCGCGCGCAGGCGTTCGAGGGTGGCGGTGAGATCGAGCCCTTGAGCCCGCGCTTCGGCCGCGGCGCGCGCCAGAAACCCCATGCTCATGGAGCCCCCTTGCGAATCAAAGGGGACTACGCGAGGCCCGCCTTGCGCGGCCAACTCTCGGGCCGCGGCCACCGCGCCCTCGTAGGTGCCCGAGAGATGGCGGCTGACATGGATAGACAGCACGGCCTCGCCCGGACGGGCGATCCCCCGATAGAATTGCAGATATTGGCCCAACGAGGGCTGCGAAGTGCGGGGGTAATGGCCCGTCTCGCGTACCAGCCGCACCAGCGTGGCCGCGTCCATGTCGGTGTCGTCACGATACGTGCGCGCGCCAAAAATGATGTTCACGGGCAGAATGTGGATGGCGTATTGTTGGGCCCAGGTGGCGGGCAAATCGCCGACGCTGTCCATGGCGATGTGAAAACTCATGCCCCGTTCTCCTCGGTCGAGCCGCGGCGCGGCTCTTCGCGTTCCAAGCGCTCCAATTCTCGGCGAAGGGCCAGCAGCGTGCGGTGGTACAGGCTCTTGATCGCGCCTTCGGTGCGGCCCATGATTTGCCCGATCTCCGCGTTGGACAGGCGCTCGACGAATTTGAGGATGAGCAGTTGCTGCCGATCAGGGGGCAAACGCCGAATGACCGTCATCAAACGCTCATACTCTTCGTTGCGCAGCAGGGTGACCTCGGGCGCAGGGCTGTCGTCTTGTAGGGCCCAGAGCGCGTCCAGAGGAATTTCCGCGCGGCGTTGGTTGTCTCGATGCCAGTTGGCCACCACATTGTGCGCGATGCGATACAGGTAGGCCGAGAAGGGAAGCCCCCGATCTTCGTAGCGGTGAATGTTGCGCAACACCCGATAGAACACCCGGGCTGTCAAGTCTTCGGCGTCGTGGGGATTGCCCACGCGATAATAAATGTAATTGTAAATGCGCTGCACATAGCGCCGGTACAGTTCGCCAAAGGCTTCGCGGTCGCCTTGAATGGCCCGGGCCAGGATTTGGTCGTCGGGGAGTTCCTTCACGGCGCGACCTCCTGCACTGGAGCCGGGCATAATCTACAACCCGCCGCGAGGCGAAAAGTTGCACGACCTGCCACGGCCTCGGCTCGTAGGATGAACCCGCACCGCGGGCGCTGGCTCATGGTTTTTCGATCACGACCCATGCTCGCCAACCATCTTTTTCAATCTGGGCCCGCGCCTGGGGGAAGTGCGCGGCCAGGGCTTCGGGTGTTTGAAAGCGGCTGGGCATGCCCAGCAAACGCTCACCAATGGCAATGGCTCGCCCTACTGGGTGGGCTGGGTTGGGCTCCTCCAGGATCAAGCGTCCGCCCGGGGCCAGCACGCGCCAGGCTTCTTGCAGGGCCTGCTTCTGCCCGCGCATGTGGTGGAGCGCGTCGACGATGATGACGCGGTCAAAGGCCTGAGCCGGGAAAGGCAAACGTTCGGCAAAACCTCGCACTGGGCGCAACCGGGGCCGTTTGCGGGCTTCGGCCAGCATGAAGGGCGACGCGTCCAAAATCACCACTTGCCGGGCGTGCTCCATGTAACGCGCGGTACGCCCTGCACCGCCGCCGACATCCAGCACTCGATGGGAGGCCGCGACCTGGGCCAGCCGCAACAGGGTGCGCGGGGGCGCGGTCTGCCCGCGGCGCGAGAGGTGCCCATACACCCAAGGCACGATGAGGTCAAAGTGGGGGTCGTATCCGCGCGGGGTGGTGAAGTAGGCCACCACCGGACCGATGACCGCGGCCAGCAGGGCCCACCAGGCTTCGGCCGCGGCTGCCCCGGGGTTGGCCATCTGCCAGGCGTGCAGGGCCCACACCAAAGCCACTGCCACCAGCGCGCGTCCCCATGTGAAGCGTGCCGCGGGCCAGGTGGTGGCCCACGCCAAGAGCGTATAGCCCAGCATGCGCAGCCAGGGCGTTGCTGGGCCCGAGATGGGCACGAACACCGCGGCCGCACCGGCCAGCGCAGCCAAGGCGATGAGCCAAGCGCGTCTCATGTCTCCTCCGCGGCGGTGGGGTCCAACGTCTCACCCAGCAATGTTTGGGCCAGCAGTTGCACATCGCGCAGCAGATCCACGCCGGGCGGTAGTTGGAAGTTGGTGTCTACCTTCATGAGCAGGTGGGACAAGGCCAGGCGGGTGGGGCCAGAAATCTCAGGGCGTTTCCACAAGTCTTGCAAGATGCGCAGCGCGTTTTGGCCGTGGGGGTTGGGCACCCCTTGACGGCGCAGATATTCGGCGGCCAACGCGCCCGCGATGCGTCGGGCGCGCACGCGCGCGCGGCCTTCATTGCCGCGGGCCCGGTCTGCGTAGGCCGCGGCCAATTCGGCACGCGCCCAAGCCAAGGGATCAGGCTCCATCATGGCGTCTCCTCCGACGTCATGGCAGGCCGAAAGGCCGCGGTGCGGCGTTCGTACTCTTCCATCCAGTCACGCACCAAGGTGAGCAGCCCGCGCAGCCGCTGGGCGATCAGGTCGTCGGTGAGTTCCAGTTGATCGTCCAATGTTGTGACACGAGCCTCCAGTTGGTCCAAGTCCTTGCGTAAGGCCTCGAGCAGGCGCTGCATTTCGCGCTGCTGCTCCTCTTGGGCCAGCAGGTAGTTGGTCCACCGTTTTTGGTCGTCGGCCTTGAAGGTCATCCATTCTTGGCGGAAGCGCTCTTCGGCCAAACGCTGCATTTCGGTAACCTCGTGGATGCGCCGCTCCAACCGTTCGTAGGCCTCTTCGAAAGTTTGCTGGGCTTGGCGCACATCGCGGGCCAAGTTGAACATGGTCTGGACTTGCTTCTCGGCGCGCTCGCGCACTTCGTCCAAGGCCTGAAAGCGGGCTTCCCACTCCTTCCAAGTTCGTTCGTATTCGGCTTGACGGCGGGCCAGGCTTTCGAGGAACTCCCGTTGCTCACGACGGCGTTCGTCTTCCGCGGCTTGCAAGGCCTGCAATTGCTTTTCCAATTTGCGCAGGCTCTCTTGCAGCAGGGTGTGGCCGGTGGCGTGCTCTTCCAAGCGTTTGCGCAAGGCGCTCACTTCGCCTTGCAGGTCGATGAGGCGTTTGGTGGTGCGTTCGCGGTCCTCTTGGAGCAGACGCAGGGCCTCCAAGCGCTCGTGCAGGCGGCGTTCCAACTCTTCGAGGCGCAGGCGCACTTGGGTGGTTTGTCGCCGCAGCGCATCTTCTTGCCGCACGCGCTCCTCCATTTGCTCTTCCAAAGGGCCAATGCGGCTCAGTTGGCTGTCCAGCGCGTGCAAGCGAGCCTGCAACTCTGACAAGCCAGCCCGCAATTCGTCTTTGACTTGGTCGAGACGCTGACCAAATTCGGCGATCCAGGCCTCCAAGTCTTGCCGCGCGGCCTGGCGCGCTTGACTTAGGGCCTCTTCCAGGGTGTCGAAGCGCTGCAACATGCCGGCCACGCGCGCGATCTCCGAACTCAAGGCCTTCAGTTGCGCGTCCAACTGCTCGTGCTGGCCTTCAACTTCCACCAAGCGCTGCTGCAAGGTCATGAGCAAGGCCCGGTCTTTGCGGCGCTCTTGGTCAAGCCATTGCAGGCGTTGGAGGACTTCGTCATGTTCGGTCATGGCACACTCTCCGGGGAAGACTCCACTTCGGCCTGGGCGCTATGGGATCCACCCGCGCGCGGCCGTGGCCCAAGCGTACCACAAGCCGGGCGTAAACGCCACCGTCAGCCACACCACCAACCACGCGCCCACCCAAACCCGATCCCGCCATGTTTCGGGCAGGTTGGGTTGCGGTTCGGTGGGGGCTACGAAGAACGTTTCGGCCCAACGGCGGGCCGCCCAGGTCACGCTGCCAAAGGCCAGGGCCAAGGCCACCCACGCGGCCCAGGGCAAGGGCGTGGGCAAGGCCACGTGGGTGAGCAGGCCGGCCAGCCCCAAGCCGGGCCAAGGCGCCCATGCCCCCAGGCCGATCACCACCAGCAAGGCCGTCCAGGGCGCGGCTCGTCCGCGGCCGCGCAAGTGCGACACGGTGAACCCATCCTGGGGCAAGCCCAGCACGCCCAAGGCCCAGGTCCAGCCCAGCCACAGCAGCGCGCGAGGCCACGCCAAGGCCAGGAAGACGACCGGGCCGTGCTCCAGCCCTTGGCCCAGCGCCAACCACGACCAGCCCGTGTTGAGCAAAGCCACGTAGCCCGTGACCCGGCCGAGATCGCGCTGTGCCAACACCAGCACCCCGGCCAGGGCTACGGTGCCTATGCCCAACCCTTGCAGTCCGGTTTGCAGCAGTGGATTGTCGCGCAGCCATACAAACGAGGGGGCCCAATGTAGCACGGCCACGACCAGCGCGAAGTGGGTAAACCACCACCCGAACCCCAGCCGATAGGGATGCACCTCTTGCCCCAGCAAAGGGTAAGCCGTGTGAAAAGGAAACGCGCCGGCCCAGAGGGCGAGTCCCAGCCCCAAAAGCAGGCCCACTTGTTGAACCGCGGGGGTTTGCGGTGGTGCGGTTTCCAAGCCCGGAAGTTGGGCCAAAGCCAACAACAGCAAGGGCAACCCCAACACGGCAAAGGTCAGAAACCGCATCACGCCAAGGCCCCGAGGCGTGTGGTGGGGCGGGGTCCACAAAAAAGCCAGGCCCAAGTAGGCCAAGCCCAGCACCAGCACCGTGTACAGGAAGTCCTGCGCGGCCAGGGCCAAGGTGAGCACCGCAGGAAGGGCCAGGCTCCAAGATGGAAAGTCGGGTGCGATGCGGGCTTCGGCCGACACCCAGGCCCAGAGGCCGGCCCACCCATACAGGGCGATCAACCACCCGCGCGCGGCGTTGTTCAATTCGAAAACCCGGCCCAACAACTGCCATTGCGGGTGGACGGTCCAAGTCCAGCGGTACCCCAACAGGGGCAGCGGCTGGCCGATGGGCATTTTCCAGGCCAAGAAGGCCAACAGCATAGCCGTGGTCAGCGCGACCCAACGCTTGCGCCGGGTGGGCGCGGAGGGCCACAGGCTCAGTCCGCCCGCGGTCAGCAAGGGCAACGCGACCCAAAGCAAACCCGCGTTCACAGTGCTTCTTCTCCGGCCAAGGTTTGGTGGATGAGGTAACTTCCGGCCCAAGCCAGCAGGACGTGGAACATCGCCAGCAGGCCGGTCAACAGCAGCCCTTGCTGCTGCCACGCGTACAGGGCCAAAAAGCCTCCCAGCGCGGTGAGCAGCCCCACGGTCAAGCGCAGGGGGTGCCGGCTCCACGCGGCCTGGATCAAGCCCAGCAAGGCCACGGCCGCACCGCCTAAACGCGCGGCCCCCGGCACCGCGGGCCACAGACGTGCCAACGCGGGTGCGCTGCTCAGTACCAAGGCCAAAGCCAACACACCGGCCAACAGGCGCACGAAGCGGCCGGTGAGGGGTGGGGGCAGGTTCTGTTGCCGGGCGCGTAGGTTTTGCGCAATGGCCAACATGGCCCCAGCCAACCAACCGGCGATCAATTGAGTGGCGGCCAAGGGCAAGGGCCAGGCCTGCAGCAGCACCGCAACCAGCGCGACCTCCAGCGCGGCCAGGCCCGCGATCAGCCCTCGCCAGTCGTGCACGACCAGCAACAGCAGGGCCAAGCCGGTCATCAGCCACGCGGCCCATTGGGCCCATGCGGTGGTCAACACGGGCTCATCCTCCCTTCCACGCCAGTAAGGCCAAGGCCAGGGCCACCAGCGCCCAGAACAAGCCGCCTTCACCTTCCAACAGGCCCACGACGAAGAGCAGAGTGCTCTCCGCGCGCTGAACCAAGCCGCCGAAGGCCCAGCGAACCCAATCCTCAGGGCGGGGCAGGCGATTGGCCTGGGGTGCCGGGGTGTTGCTTGGCCGCGCGCGGAGGCCGTGCGCCAAGGCACCGGCTACGGCGGCCAGCACGGGCCCCGCGATCCAGGGCAACCAGCCCGGTCCGTGGTCGGGCGGGGTCAGCCAACCCAGGCGCAAGCCCACGCCCCACAACGCGGCCGGTTGCGCGAGCAAGCCTGTCGCGACCAGGATTTGCGTGCCCCGGGGGGCTGTGCTCAAGGTTTCAGCGCCGCGCGGCCAATGACGCCAAGCCAGGGCCAGCAAGGCCGCGTACAGGCTGGCCAGGGCCAGGGATAGGCCGGCTGGTGGCCATGGCCACGCGGCCAGTACGGTGGCGGTGGGGGTAAAGGGCCACAGCAGCGCGGGGCCGGCCAGCATGACAGCCACACCGCCCGACAGCCACGGGTCGGGCACGCGCTGCAGGCTGCTCAAACTCAATCCAGCTACGGCCAAAAACAACCACCAGGCGCGGGCAGCGTCCACGTCCTGCGGGGCGGCCAGCAAGGTCAGCGCGGCGGCTGCGGTCATCCACCCGCGCGAACGCAGTGCGGGGTCGGTGGTGCGCCAACCGCGACTGATGGCAGCCAGGCCGATGAGGGTCACCAGGCCCTGGCCCCAGGGGGATAAGGGCGGGTGAGGTGCGTGTAGCCAAGGAACGAAGGATACCGCCCAGGGCAGCCAGAAAATCCAACGCCCGCTGCGCGCGAAGACCGTGCGCGCGGGCTGGCCCGCGCGCGGGCTGGCCCAGGCACGCACCAGCAAAGCCGTGGCCCATGCCGCGCGCTGCCAAGGGGTGGGAAGATAGGCAGCCGCCAGGGGCACGGCCCAAAACAGGGCCCGAACGGCCGTGCGTTGCCACGCGCCGCGACGGGCCCGCGCCGTGGTGTGACCGTACCACTCGACCCCCAGCACAGCCACGTCGACCGCGGCCCAAGCCACGGCCGTGGCCCAGCCTTCTGTCGCGGTCAAGGCGGTCAGCCCTCCCACGGCCAACAACAGCCACGCACTCCACGGCCGCGGGTCGATCACCGGCCCGGCAGGCAATTGGTGCGCGGTCAAGGCCAACCCGGCCCAAGCCGCGGTCAGCCAGACCAGGCCCGCGGCCCAAGTCCACGGCGTGAGATGGCTGCCCGGTGGGCTCAGCGCGGGGGCCCACGCGCCGGGCCATACCAACACCCGCGGCGTCGATGGGTAAGCCGCGGCCCACAACAAGGCCATCAGCAGGCCCACCACCAAGGCCAGCCACCAAGCGGCCTTGAGTTGGGGCCGGACGATGGCCAGGGTGATCATGCCAATGCCGGCCAGCAGCGCGACGATCCACAGCCAAAACAGCATGTTCATACGCGGCGATTATACCAGGGCCCGACTTCGTCGCCACGGCACCCGGGCTGGGTTCGCGCGTGGGGCGCCAGGGCCTCGGGTTTGGTGTCTTGGCAGGGCTTGGGCCGGGGCGAGCGGACCTGGCCGGCCAAGCCCCGGCGCGTGGTCGCAGGGGCTTTGGTCCCCCCAGCGGGGTCGAGGTTGGCCGCCCCCGTGCGCGTTTGCCTGCCCTTGGCAGGGCAACGCTCCCTTTGCCCCATCGCGGGCGATGCGGGCCGGTGCGGCATCGCCCTCACCCGCGGGCGTGGCCCCGCTTGCGGCACCAGGCTTGGCGAATCGGCCTCACGGGTGGCGAATCGGGCCACCGGTCGGTTGCGCGTTCCCGCAGCCATGGAACGCGTTACAATCCATGCCAGAACCCGTTGCGCGGCTCGCGCCCACCAGGAGTTTGCCTATGCCCACCCATACCACCGAAGCCTTGGACGCGGTAACCCGCCAAGTGCGCGAACTCATCCGCCAAGGGCGTTATGCCGAGGCGGCGGAGCATTTGCGGCGTCTGCATCCCGCGGATCGCGCGGAAGTGGTGACCCACTTGCCGGCCGCGGAGCGCGAAGATTTGGTCGCCCATTTGGATGTGGAAACCGCGGCTGAACTGTTCGAAGAGTTGGACGAGGAACTGGCCGCGGACTTGGCCGATGACATCCATCCCGAGCGGCTGGCCGACATTCTCGACGAGATGGAGCCCGACGACGCCGCGGACTTGTTGGGCGATCTGCCGCCTGAATTGGTCGAAACCCTGCTGGCCGAAATGGAGGAGTCGGACGAGGTCGCGCCGCTGCTGCAATACCCCGATGAGACCGCGGGCGGCCTGATGACCACCGCGTTCGTCGCGTTGCAGCAAGACGCCACCGTCGACGATGTCATCGCTTTCTTGCGCGCCCTCAAGCAGCAGGACGAAGACGAAGATGTGGACATCCCCTTCTACCTTTTCGTCATCGATGACCACCAACGCTTGGTCGGGGTGGTGGATCTGCGCGAGTTGGTCTCGGCCCCCCCAGGCACCCGCATCGCGGACTTGATGGACCCCCAGGTCATCGCGGTAGACGCTTGGACTGATCAAGAAGAAGTGGCCCGGGTGATGAAAAAGTACGACCTCGCGGCCGTGCCGGTGATCGACGAGCACAAGCACCTGTTGGGGGTGGTGACCTACGACGACATCATGCACGTGCTGGAAGAAGAGGCCAGCGAAGACATTTTGCACTTGGGCGGTGTGGAAAGCGAGCCGCTGGCCGAGAAGCCTTATTGGGAGCAAAAACTCACCGAGGTCTTTCGGTCGCGTTTTCCGTGGTTGTTGTTGCTGTTCGTCGCAGGCAGTTACACGGGTTCGGTGCTGCGTATGTTCGACGCGGACTTGCGGCGCGTCATCAGCCTTTCCATTTTCATCCCCCTGATCATCGGCACCGGCGGCAACGTGGGCAGTCAGACCGTCGCGACCGTCATCCGCGCGTTGGTGCTGAAAGAAATGCGCCCGCGGGATGCGCTGCGCGCTTGGTGGCGTGAGGTGCGGGTCGCCGCGCTGTTGGGGGTTTCCATTGGCGCGGTGGGCTTTTTGCGCGCCGAACTGTGGGGCGTGGACCCGCACGTGGCGTGGGCCGTGTCGCTCACCATCTTCGCGGTCATTCTCTGGGCCAGCACCGTGGCCACTTTCGTCCCGCTGGTGGCCTCGGCCTTGGGCATCGATCCCACTCATATCAGTGGCCCGCTGATGAGCACGCTGATCGACGGCACGGGGCTGCTCATCTACTTCCTCATCGCGCGGCTGGTTATTCCTGAGTTGTAAAGCGCGCTTTGGTATACTGGCGGCCATGGACACGCGGCCTGACGCGCGACCTTGGGCGCAACTGCTCTTCGCGGGATGGTTGTTGGGGGTGGGCGTGCCTTTGTTGGTCGGCCAGGGGTTGGCCTTTGGCCGCGGCTTCACTGTCGCACGCACGCTGGCCCTCAGCGTTGCACTGCTGCCCTGGCTGGCTTGGCGTTATTTGAAGGACGGCCTACCGGTTGGGCCCGCGCCGCGCGTGGCTGCGCGCGGTTTACGCACGGCCTTGCTTGGCTTGGCCGCGCTGCTGTGGGCCTTGGTCGTGCTCCCTGTGGCGCTGTGGCCGCGCACCGCGTTGGGCGGCTTTTTGGGCGGCACCATCGCTTGGGATGTGGTGTACTACCACTTGCCCAAAGCCGTGGACGTGCTGCAAACCCGCGGGATGTGGAATTTGACCGTGCCGTACGGCCAGTATCCGGTGGGATGGGAGATTTTGTTGGCCTTGTCGGTGGGTATCGGACGCAGCGCGGAGGGTTTGGGGCCCGCGGCTGGGGTGGCTTTAGGGGGCTTTTTGCTGGCCTGTCTGGTGCTGCTGCAGCGCGAGACCGGTTGGCCCACGGCTTGGGGCGCGGTGCTGGTCGGGGGCATGACCTTCAGTTTCTATGTGCCGATGCCCAATAATCCGTGGCGTGAGTTTGGCCGGGTGGTGCATTACACCAGCGGCATTGGCAAGAACGACGTGTTGGCCGCGGCGCTGTTGCTGGCCGTCTTGGTGCATTTGCCGCTGAGCCGCGACCCCGCGCGGCGGCGTTGGCATCCAACGGGCGTGGGCCTAAGCCTGGCCGCCGCGCTGGCGGTCAAGCCCCATGTGGGGCTGTTGGCCTTGGCCCTGGTCGGCGGAACTTGGCTGTGGTTGCGGCCACGGCCCACCGCGCGCACCGCGCTGGCGTGGCTGGGGGCCGCGATGGTGGGCAGTTTGTGGATGGCGCGCAATCTCGTCCTGATGGGACGCCTGTTCAGCCCGGTGGCCTCGTTGTTGGCTCGCCGCGCGTTGGTGCGTGTGCTGCCCGAGCCGGCTTTTTGGCAGAGTGGGCCAAAGACCTGGTTGCTGGTGACAGCCGCGCTGCTGGTCGGCACGGCTTGGGCCTGGCGGCGGCCCTCTTGGCGCGCGCCTGTGGCTGCCGCGTGGGTGTTGTACGCGGGCTTTTTGGTCACCCCCGCAGGGGTGCAGCCGCGCGGCCCGCGTTGGCATGTGGCTTGGCGTTTGGGTTTGGCACTGCTGGCCTGGGTGTGGACCTTGCTGTGGGCCGGACTGGCCGAGGTCAGCGAGCGGCGCGTGCGCTGGATCTGGTCGGGGCGGTGGGCGGGCAGATTCGCCTGTGCATTGGCCTTGGCCGCTACCCTCGCCCTCGGGTTGCGCGAGGGCCATCGCCTGCGCGTGGAGCCGGAACACGCTTGGATTCTCTATGATCCGTTCCCCCACGCGGTGGGAACGCGCGGCTATTACAGCGTCTTCGATTATCTGCATCGCTCATTGCGCGGCGCCACTGTCGAGTTTGACGGCGCACCGCCCTGGTATGTGTACGACCCCGCGTTGACCCATCGCGCGGTGCGACCGGGGCATTATCCAGGTGGTTTGCCCGCGGCCGTGCCCCAGCCTCGGCCTGACCATTGGCTTTTCTGCGCCGCGGAGTGGCAACCTCATGGCCGCGTCACAGACCCCGACGCGGTGCGCGCCCAAGTGGCTCGCTGGCAAGCCCAGGGCTGGACCGTGCTCTATGCCGACTCGGCCTGTGCGCTGGCCCGCGCGGAGCCTTTATCCCCCGCTTCTGGAAGCCTGCCATGAGACAACGAGGTGTGCTATACGCGTTGAGCGCGTATGTGCTATGGGGTTTGTCGCCTTTGTATTGGAAGTTTTTGACCGCGCTGCCACCCGACCAGATCATTGCGCATCGCATTTGGTGGTCGTGGGTGCTGCTCGCGTTGTGGGGACTGGTGGTAGGGCGTCGGTGGTGGGTCCGTTGGCGTGAGCCGCGAGTGCGCGGGGTTTATGGGTTGGCCGCGGTGCTGCTGGCGGCCAATTGGTTGACCTACATTTGGGCTGTGCAAAACGAGCATTTGGTCGAGGCCAGCCTGGGGTATTTCATCAATCCGCTGGTGAGTGTGCTGTTGGGGTTGTTGTTTTTGCGGGAACGGCTCCGCGTGGGGCAGTGGCTGGCCGTAGGTTTGGCCACTGTCGGGGTGACCTACTTGACTTGGAATTACGGCCGGGTGCCGTGGGTGGCGTTCGTGCTGGCCGGCTCGTTTGGGTTGTATGGGCTGCTGACCAAGATTGCGCCTTTGGACGCGTTAGAGGCGTTGACCCTGGAGACCGGGTTTTTGGCGGGCCCGGCCCTCGCGTATCTTCTTTGGCACGAGGTTCAGGGCCAAGGGCTGGTGGCTCATGGCTTTGCGCCGGGGTTGTGGGGTTTGGTGTTGGCAACTGGGCCGGTGACAGCCACGCCTCTGGCGCTGTTTGGTTTGGCCGCCCGCCAGGTGCCCCTGTCGGTGGTTGGCTTGTTGCAATACCTCGCGCCGACTTTGCAATTTTTGTTGGGCGTGTTGCTCTATCAGGAGCCTTTTACTCGTGCGGACGCGTGGGGTTACGGGGCCGTGTGGGTGGCGCTGCTGGTCTTGTGGGGCGAAGGGGTGTGGGCGGCCCGTCGCGCATGGCAACAACGTCGGGCCGCGGCAACGGCGCAGCCGTCTCCGGGGCCTGTGGACGCGCCTTCACCTTGAGACGCGACAAGGGCGGCCCACCGCTGCAGACCGCCCCTGGAGTGGGTGGCGTCGCCTCGCGCGTGATCACAGGCGTTCGACGATATATTGCACCGCTTCACCCACGGTGGTGATGCTCTGCGCGTCCTCGTCCGAGATCTCCGCCCCGAATTTGTCTTCCAAGGCCATGATCAGTTCCACCAAATCCAAGGAATCGGCCTCCAAATCTTCCCGAAAGCGGGCGTCCATGGTCACTTGCGACGCATCCACGCCCAGCAAGTCCACGATGATTTCCTTGATCTGCTCGAAGACTTCCTGTTCCTTGCTCATGCTATCCTCCTTTGGGGAAGGAAAATGGGGGTGTCCAAATTGTATCACAGGGTGGCCTACCCTTATGGTAAGATACACCCGCCTGGCCGCGCCCGCGGCCGCGCGGGGCCGGTCGTAAGGCATCCGTAGGAAGGAAACACCCGCCTATGTCAAAAGTTACGCCCACCGGACAGCGAAAGGACGAGCACCTGCGCATCAATTTGGAGCACGACGTGCGCTCCAATTTGAGCGCTGGATTCGAGCATTATCGTTTCATCCATCGGGCATTGCCCGAATTGGATTTGTCCCAAGTGCGCACCACCGTGACGGTGTTTGGTCGCCGTCTGGCCGCCCCCCTGCTCATTTCTTCGATGACCGGCGGCACCCCCGAAACCGCGCGCATCAACCGGCATCTGGCCGAAGCCGCCCAAGCGATGCGCGTGGCGTTGGGCGTGGGGTCGCAGCGGGCCGCGCTGGAAGATCCCACGGTGGCGGACACGTTTCGGGTGCGTGCGTACGCGCCGGATGTCTTGCTGTTCGCCAATTTGGGCGCGGTGCAGTTGAACTACGGCTATGGGGTGGAACACTGTCGTCGGGCCGTCGACATGATCGAGGCCGACGCCTTGATTTTGCACCTCAATCCCCTCCAAGAGGCGCTGCAGCCCGAGGGCGATACGCGTTTTGCTGGGCTGTTGCGCAAAATCGAAGCCCTCACCCGCGCGCTGGAAGTGCCCGTGGTGGTGAAGGAAGTGGGCTGGGGCATTGGCCCGCGGGTGGCCCGGCAACTGGCCGATGCCGGGGTGGCAGCCATTGATGTGGCCGGCGCGGGCGGCACGTCGTGGAGCCAGGTCGAAATGCACCGCGCGCCCGACGACCATCACCGGCGCTTGGCCGCGGCCTTCGCGGCGTGGGGCATCCCCACCGCGGAGAGTTTGCGCTACGTGCGCGCGGCCGCGCCTGAGGTGTTGGTCTTCGCGTCGGGCGGTATGCGCACCGGCGTTGACGCGGCCAAGGCCTTGGCCTTAGGGGCCTCCCTGGTCGGGTTCGCCGGCCCGCTGTTGCGGGCCGCGGCGCGTTCTGCGCAAGCCGTGGCCGCGGAACTGCGCCTGCTGCACGCTCAGTTGCGGGTAACCATGTTCGCGGTGGGCGCGGCCGACGTGGACGCGTTGCGCCGCGTGCCCTTGGTGTATGGTCCCCCCGGCGCGGCGGGCCCTTTGCCCCCGCTCCCCCCGATTTGAGGTGTGCCATGACCTCCACCCAATGGCTGCAACATTACCGTCAGGTCATGCTTCCCGCGTTGGAAGAGGCGCTCCAGGCGTATGTGCACGCGCACATCCAACCGCCGGCCCTGGCCCGCATGGTGGCCTATCACATGGGCTGGGAAGGGCCGGGCGCGGGTCCTCAGGTTCGGGGCAAGCGCGTGCGGCCGTTGCTCACCCTGCTCACCGCGCAAGCCGCGGGCGGCCGCTGGCAAGACGCCCTGCCCGCCGCGGCCGCGGTGGAGTTCATCCACAACTTTTCCCTGCTGCACGACGACATTCAAGACCGCAGCCGTCTGCGCCGCGGTCGGCCTACCGTGTGGTATCTGTGGGGCGTGGCCCAGGCCATCAACGCGGGCGATGCCCTGTTCGCGTTGGCCTTTCGCGCGCTGGCCGATTTACACACCGCGGCCGCGGGTTGGCCTGAGCCCCCCGCGGCTTTGCTGGCCACCGCGTGCTTGCACTTGACCCGAGGCCAATATCTGGACTTGGCCTATGAGGGCCGGGCTGATCTGGACGAGGCTGCCTATTGGCCTATGGTCGAGGGCAAAACCGCGGCCTTGCTGGAGACCGCGGTCGTCTTGGGCGCGTACAGCGCGGGCTTGACGCACGACGCGGCACAGCCCTATCGCACGTTCGGTCACGCGTTGGGCCTGGCTTTTCAGGTGTGGGACGACTATTTGGGCATTTGGGGCGACCCCGCGCGCACGGGCAAGTCGGTCGCCAGTGACTTGGTCGCCCGCAAGAACAGCCTGCCGGTGCTCTATGGCCTGGCCCAGCGTGATTCGGCCTTCGCCCGTCGTTGGGCGCACGCGAGGCCCATTACCGAAGAGGAAGCGCCCGCCCTGGCCGCGCATCTGGCCGACACGGGCGCGCGCCACTACACCCAGACCCAGGCCGAACAATGGACCGCGCAGGCACGCGCGGCTTTGGCCTCGGCCCCAGTCGGTGACGAACAGGCTCATCGTGCGCTTCAGGCTTTGGCCGAAAATTTGTTGCGCCGCGAAGCCTAACGGCCGTGGCCGGCCCCTTCACGGTCCAAAGACATACCCTGCCTCGCAAGCCACAGACCCCAAATCTACGGGCACGAAGCGCTGCGTGCGTTCTAAGTCGAGATGCCACGCTTGCACGACGCGCGCCGATACGCGCGTGTCCAGGTTATACGTGCTCGGCATAGGCCCACCTTGGGCTTGAATCAGCGCGAGCAAAGGCCGCGGCAGGGGCGTGACGCATGTCAGCCCTAACACCGCGCCCATCTGGGCGCGCGGGTCTTCAGGGCGGCCAGGCGCCCAAAACCGGCGTTGGTAGTCATAGAGGCCAGGGCCCAAGACCACGGCCTGTTGCGCGGTCGGATAGGGTACGACCAGCACATCGGTGACTTCCCACGCGGGCCGGTCGCCGTCACGACAGACTTGCCGCTGGAGGAAAAAGACCAAGTGGTCCGGTTCCACCGCTTCGTACACTTCGATGCTGAATCCGCTTCGCCCGCCATACTCGGGCCCCAGCAAAAAGCCCCCTCGCGGGCCGTGGTCGATGTCCAGGATCCAATCTGTGGTCACGTAGCCGCGGTAAGCATCCCAATCGCCCGGCGTGGGCGCGGGGGAGGAAGGACGCCATCCCGCGGCACAGGGGCCTGGGTTGGGCGTGGGCGGCCATGTCGGGGTCGGAGCCTGAGTGGGGGTGCTGGTGGGGCTGGAGAGGGTGGGAGGGGACCACGTCTGTGGGGGCTGAATGACCGTGGGCGCCAGCGCGGTCTGGGTCAGGGCCAAGGCCACGTGGGTGGCGACCAAGTTTTGCGCCCCAGACGCAGGGGTGGGTGGCCCACTGGGCCAGGTGCACGCGGCCAACCAGCCAGCCAACAGGAGCATCCATCCTCTACGCGCCCTCCTTTGCCACCGGGCCAAAACGCGGGACGCCATGATGCACCTCCGAATAGGGAAATGGACGCGGATGCCCATCCGCGGGTGGTCGTCCCGCGCTCGTGTGGGAAGGCTTAGCCGGTGCCGAATTGCCGGTCACCTGCATCGCCCAGGCCGGGCAGAATGTAGCCATGCTCGTTGAGGGCGCGATCCACCGCGGCCAGGTAGATCGACACCTCAGGGTGGGCTTCCCGCACGCGGGCGATGCCTTCAGGCGCGGCCAAGACTCCCACGAATTTGACTTGTCGGGCGCCGTGGCGTTTCAGTTCGGTGATGGCCGCCACCGCGGATCCTCCGGTGGCCAACATGGGGTCGAGCAGGATCATGACCTCGGGCAACGGGCGTTGCCCCAAAGGGCTGTAATACTTCACCGGCTGCAAGGTCGTTTCGTCGCGGTAAAAGCCCAAGTGCCAGACTTCGGCCTCGGGGAGCACGGTCAGGGCTGCGTCGACCATGCCCAAGCCGGCGCGCAAAATGGGCGCGAAGCCCACGCGAGCGTTGAGGGTGAGCCCCTCAGCGCTCTCCAGGGGTGTTTGCACAATGATCTTGCGGGTGGGCAGGTCGGCCGTGGCGGCTTGCAACAACAGCAGGCTCACGCGGTGCAGCGCGGCGCGAAACGCGACTGGGCCTGTGGTGCGGTCGCGCAAGATGCTGAGATCGTGCAAGACCAACGGATGGGTGGAGACGAAAATTTCACTCATGCCATAGCCTCCTCCAGAGATGTGAGGGCGAAGAGAAAAACGGCCTCTCGCCCCTAAGTGGACGAGAGGCCGCCCTGGGCCTCGTGCGAGGTCTTAGGCCGGCGTGGCCTCCTGCGCGGGCTGCGCGTCGTTGGGTGGTTCGTGCTCTGCGGTATCGTTCGTTTCGGTGGCTGGGGCTTTGCGCCGCAAAATCAGCCGCGCTTCGTCCTCGCCAGGTTCCACGTCCACCACAATGGTGTCACCCGCCTTGAACTTGCCAGCCAGAATTCCGTCGGAGATGGGCTCTTCGACCTTTTGCTGGATGACCCGACGCAACGGACGAGCCCCCATCTCGGGGTCATAGCCCAAACGGGCCAACTCTTGGACCGCCTCGGGTGTGGCTTCCAGGTCCATGCCGTGCTCGGTCAGGCGCTCGCGCACCTTGTTGAGCTCCAGATGGACGATGCGGCGGATGTGTTCCGGCGAGAGCGCGTGGAACACGATGACCGCGTCCACCCGGTTGAGGAACTCGGGCCGGAAGACCCGCTTGAGCGCGTCGAGCAGTTTCTTGCGCATTTCTTTGTACTGGAGCCGCTCTTCGGTTTGTTGGTCCCGCTTGAGCGCGAACCCCAGGCCGCCTTGGCGCTTGATCATGTCCGCGCCCACGTTGCTGGTCATGATGATGATGGTGTTGCGGAAGTCGACCTTTTGGCCTTTGGCGTCGGTGAGGTGGCCCTCTTCAAGAATCTGCAGCAGCATGTTGTGGACTTCGGGATGGGCTTTCTCGATCTCGTCGAAGACCACGATGGAATAGGGTCGACGCCGCACGGCCTCGGTGAGTTGGCCGGCTTCCTCGTAACCTACATAGCCCGGAGGAGCGCCCACCAGGCGGCTGACCGTGTGCCGCTCCATGAACTCGCTCATGTCGATTTGAATGAGCGCGTCTTCGCTGCCAAAGAGGAAGCGGGCCAAGGCTTTGGCCAGTTCTGTCTTGCCCACGCCGGTGGGGCCCAAGAAGATGAACGAGCCAATGGGGCGCCGCGGGTCTTTGAGCCCCGCGCGCGCCCGGCGCACCGCCTTGGCAATGGCCTGGATCGCCTCCTCTTGGCCCACGATGACCTTTTGCAACTCTTCTTCCATCTTCAGCAGACGCTCCGATTCGCTCTCGGAGATCTGCGACACCGGGATGCCTGTCCACATAGAGACCACTTCCGCGATGTCTTCCGCGGTCACCACCGGGCTGGAGGAGCGATCCCAGCCTGTGCGCAGGGCTTCCAACTGCTGTTGGAGTTCTTGCTCTTCGTATTGCAAGCGCTGGACCTCTTCTTGGCGGTTGTTTTCCAAGGCCAGCGCGTACTCCGCGCGCACTTTGCGGAGTTTGTCCACGATTTCTTTGGACTTGCGCGCCGCGGGGCTTTTGTACATGCGGACGCGCGACGCGGCTTCGTCGATGAGGTCGATGGCCTTATCGGGCAGGTAGCGGTCGGTCACATAGCGCGACGAGAGTTTGACCGCGGCTTCCACAGCCTCGTCAGAGATGGTCAAGTGATGATGCTCTTCGTAGGCCGAGCGAATGCCCTTGAGGATGGCCACAGCCTCCTCTTCGGTGGGCTCGTCGACATACACGGGCTGGAAGCGGCGCTCCAGCGCGGCGTCGCTTTCAATGTACTTGCGATATTCGTCCAGCGTGGTCGCGCCAATGACCTGGATCTCACCGCGAGCCAGCGCGGGCTTGAAAATGTTCGCCGCGTCCACGGCCGATCCGGCCGCGCCTGCGCCCACCAGCATGTGCATTTCGTCGATGAACAGAATCGCGTCCGAAGCCTTGAGTTCATCGATGATGCGCTTGAGGCGCTCTTCGAATTGGCCGCGATACATGGTGCCCGCCACCAACGAGCCCACATCCAGCCGCAGCACGCGCTTGCCCAGCAGGGGCGCGGGCACGTTGCCCTCGACAATGCGCTGGGCCAGCCCTTCCACAATGGCCGTCTTGCCAACGCCCGGTTCGCCAATCAGCGCGGGGTTGTTCTTGGTGCGTCGGGCCAAAATTTGGATGACCCGCTCGATCTCTTTCTCCCGGCCGATGACGGGGTCCAACTTGCCTTCTTCGGCCAGGGCGGTTAAGTCGGTTGCCAATTGGTCGATCAACGGCGTCTTGCGGCCCTTCTCTTGGCGTCGGCTGCCCGCCCCCGCGGTCGTGCGTTCAGGCCGGGGTCGCGCGCCTTCGTGCAAAATGCGCCGGGTTTGACGCCGAATTTGCTCTTTGGTGATGCCCAAGCGCGCCAACACCCGCAGCGCCATGCCCTCTTCGTAGCGGAGCAGGCCCAGCAGCAAGTGTTCGGTTCCGACATAGGAGTGGCCCATCCGCTGGGCCTCGTCCAGCGCGAATTCCAGCACGCGCTTGGTGCCTTTGGACAGTTCCAAACGGCCTTCGCCCGAGCCCCGTCCGGGCCCCGACAAGCGTTGCACGATGTCACGCGTGCGATCCAAATCGACACCCAAGGCCCGCAGCACCCGCCCGGCCACACCGCCTTCTTCGCGAATGAGGCCCAGCAGCAGGTGCTCGGTGCCGATGTGCTGATGGCGCATGCGTTCGGCCTCTTCGTGGGCCAGCGCCAGCACTCGTTTCGCTCGTTGCGTAAAGCGTTCCATACCGGCCACGATTCACACTCCTTCGCAATCGTCCGTCCTCTGGGTCGTCTACGGCGTCCCTCCGTGCATGTTGCGCGCCCAAAGCGACAGAGACTCATTCTCATTTTACCAAAAACCGGCTTCCAACTTTTGCTTGCGCGCGGCCTTGGCTGTGAGTTCATAGATTTCTTTAATAAAGCCTCGGCGCAGGGAGACTTCCCTGCGCCCCGAGCCCTTAGCCACCGTAAAACCAACCCGTATCCCACATGACCAGGGGCTTGGCCTCAGGGTCGCGTACCCCCGCGTTGATGACTTCGGCCACGAACACGGTGTGGTCCCCGCGTTGGACCGTGTCGGTCACGCGCGCCTCCAACCACGCGGGCGCGGCCAACAGCAGAGGCGCGCCGGTGCGCGGGCCGGGCTCAAAGGGCTGCCCGTTGATGCGCCCGTCTTCCACTTGCGTGGGGCGGAAGAACGCCGCGGCCAAATCTTTGTGCCCCGCGGCCAGAATGTTGACCGCGAATTGCCCCGCTGCAGTCACGATTTCGTGCAGACGAGAGTCGCGCTTGATGCCCACCATGAGCAGCGGCGGTTCGAACGATGCTTGCGACAGCCAGTTGACCGTGCCGGCCGCAATTTGACCTTCGTGCGCGGCCGTGAGCACATACAGGCCATAAGTGATTTGTCGCAACGCGTGCTTCTTGGCAGCCGGGCCCATGCTGGCACCTCCGAGAGGGGTTTGGGGGACGTCCCCTGGGTGGGCCGGCTATCATGCTACAAGCAAGTCGCGCGCTCGTCAAGGGCGCGCTTAAAAGCCACGGCCCCGGTCGCGACCGGAGCCGGCAGTGCCCCCACGGGGATTCGAACCCCGGTTACCGCCTTGAGAGGGCGGCGTCCTAGGCCTCTAGACGATGGGGGCCCATGCGGCCCGTATTGTAGCACAAGCCGCGCGGCGCGTCAATGCTTTCGCGGGGCTGTTCGTCAATTTGAGCCGGGTGCGCATGGGGCGCCGCGGGGTGTGCATCCTTGGGCAGAGCCAAATTCTTGTGCCCGCGCGAGGTGGGCGCTCGGCTCAGGGCCCAGCCGGATGGCGCGACGAGCGCACATCGAAAATGAGCACTTCGTCGCGTTGTACCAACAACGGATACGCCCTCAAGGCCGCGCGCAACGCGGGGCGGCGCTCCCACGCCCGTAGGTCGGTGACCACAAAGCAGTCGTAGCCGGCCAGATGCTGCTGCACCGCCTGGTCGGCCGCGGCCTCGCGACCGCGTAAGCGCGCCAGGGCTTGATCCGCCGCGGTGGGCCAAGGGTCAACATCGCGCTGCCCAAAATAAGCCAGGCCATACCCATAGTATTCCACCAGCCCCACGCAACGCCCGGCGGGCATCAGGGCCGCGGCTCGCGCCCAGCGCTCGGCTTGCTCGTGATAGTCGTTGTCGCGCAAGTGGTCGTACATATCCCCAGCCGCGTACAGCGCCGCGAAGCCACCCACCAACAGCGCGGCCGCCCAAGCCCCCTTGCGGGCCGGCAAGGCCTGGATCGCCCGCGCGGCCACCGGCGCCACAGTCCACGCCCACAAGGGCATCAGGGCCAGATGATAGTACGAGTGGGTCATCATCTGATAAGGCACGGTCAGGCCATAGATGCCGTAACCCACAGCCCAGGCCAGCGCCAGACCGCGCGCCCGGGGCGGCAGCAGCAGCACACCGAGCGCAGCGGCCAGCAGCCAGCCGCCGCCGTAGATTTCCACCAGCAGTTCCGTCCAGCGGGCATAGAGGCGCTTGCTCAGCCATAGACCGCGCAAGTCCCACACCCAAGCGTGCCAATACGCGCCCACCGTTTCGGCTCGGCTTCCGGCGTAGAACGCCAGCGCGGGCAGCAGCACCAGCAGCAACCCGAGCCACACCCGCGGGACGCGCCAGGCTTGGCGCCCGTACACTGCCCAGCCCGCGTAAAGCAGCATGAGCACGGCCGCGGGCAAGGCGAAAACCTTGATCCAGCCGGCCAGGGCCAACAGGGCCACGGCCGCGGCCCCGCGGCGCGCGGTGGGACGCTGCATCCAACGCCACAAGGCCCACGCCCCGCCGACCAAAGCCGCGGCCATGAGGGGATCGGGCTGAAAGGCCCGCGTGGCCCGCACGGCAAAGGGATGCACGGCCAATACGCCGACCGTGACCCACGCGCCCGCGGGATGCGGCGCGGTCGCGCGGGCCAGATGATACGTAGCCCACGCGGCCAAGAGCCAGAACAGGCTGCTGTACACGCGCGCCACCCACCACACCTCCCGGCCCAATCCATAGTACGTGGCCGCGACCAACGTCTCCAACACCGGCGGCTCATAGCGCCCCATGCGCGCCACCGCGTGCTCCAACTCGGCTCGCTGCTCGGGCGTCGCAACTTGCGAATTCCAACGCCAATAGCGCTC
>Ga0256914_1000477_pt1 | contig 39895 bp, 36 predicted proteins | sample HulkmetaG_FD_191571 | JGI IMG/M metagenome (GOLD analysis project Ga0256914, IMG submission 191571) | Hydrothermal chimney microbial communities from Main Endeavour vent field at the Juan de Fuca Ridge, Pacific Ocean - Hulk | ecosystem: Environmental > Aquatic > Marine > Hydrothermal vents ... | reverse complement strand
TTTGTCATAGATCCTGAATTTGCATTTTTTGGACCTTTCGGGTTTGATATCGGTGCTCTTGTAGCCAATCTTTTCAACTCCTATATATCCCATATGTTTAACGAAGGTAACGACGAGTATCGTGAGTGGATTTTGCAGACGGTATCGCAAATTTATGAAAAGTTCGAAACGAAATTCTTAAATCTTTGGAATGGTGTCGATTCAAGCGCATTGATAACGAAAGGTTTTATCGAGGACGATGCTTTGGATGAGTATAAAAAAGAGTTTATGGATTCTATTTTCAAAGAAAGTGTAGGATTTTGCGGCGCGAAGATGGCAAGAAGGGTATTCGGTATAGCGGGAGTCGAAGAGATAAGAGGTATCAAAGACGATATGAAAAGAAAAAAAGCGGCGTTAAAAGCTTTGGAAGTAGGATTGTTTCTTATAAAAGAGTATAAAAACATAAAAACTCCGACAGAGCTTACGGAAGTTATAAGGAGTATGTCGTGAATGGAAAATATAAAGCTTTATGGCTTAACGAGAGAGGAGAGTTGGTTGTCTTAGATCAGAGAGCTCTTCCTTTTGAAAAAAAAAGCGTTACGATAACAAATACGAAAGAGTGTGTCGAAGCAATTAAAAATATGACGGTAAGAGGAGCGGGTATTATAGGAAATTGCGCGGCTTTCGGTATATATTTAGCAGCTATCGAATTCAATTCGGATATAGACCGGATAAAAAAGAGCGCCGCCTTGATAAAGAACTCAAGACCTACGGCGGTAAATCTAATGTGGGCGGTCGATAGGATGATGAAAACCGCTCTATCTTACGGTGGAGAAAATTTAATTCAAAGATTAAAACAAGAAGCCATAGCCATTTGCGATGAAGATTGTAAACATACGAAAAAAATAGCATCGTTCGCAGCGGATATTTTTGAAGAGATTATGAAAAAAAATAAAAAAGATAAAATCGATATCTTAACCCATTGCAATGCCGGCTGGCTGGCGATAGCCGATGAAGGCACGGCTCTTGCACCGATTTATGAACTCAAACGCAGAGGCGTGGATGTTCATGTTTGGGTTGACGAGACAAGACCTAGAAACCAAGGTGCGAATCTAACCGCATGGGAGCTTGGTGAAGAGAAGATAAAGCATACCGTCATAGCTGACAATACGGGTGGTTATCTGATGCGCAGAGGAATGGTCGATGTCTGTATAACGGGAGCCGACAGAGTAACTCTAAGCGGTGACGTGGCGAATAAAATCGGAACATATCTAAAAGCTTTAGCGGCTTCGGACAACGATATACCTTTTTATGTAGCGCTTCCTTCATCGACATTCGATTTTAGTATAAAAGACGGCGCCAAGATACCCATAGAGATAAGAGACGAAGATGAGATAAAATTTGTAAGAGGATTGGATGAGAACAAAAATCCAGTAAAAGTACAAATCATGCAAGAGCGTTCTTCGGCGCTAAATTACGGCTTTGATGTAACTCCGGCACGACTGATTACCGGTTTGATAAGTGAAAGAGGGGTCTGCAAAGCCGATATAACGGATATAAAAAAAATGTACGGTGATCTTTTATGATCGACGGTGTTATAAAATACGAATTCGACTTTACATTATCAAAACCGTTGCAAAAAGAGCTTTGGTATGATTTGCAAGAGGTTAGAAAAAGGCTCTTTTCGTTGAGGCTTATTGGTGAAAAAGAGGGCATCGGGTATGGAAATATTAGTAAACGAGTCTCGAAAAAGAGTTTCGTTATAACGGGAACCCAAACCGGACATTTAAAAAATCTAAATGCTGAGGATTTTTCATTCGTAGAGAGTTACGACGATGAGAGATTTTATCTAAAATCGTACGGAAAAGCTAAACCTAGCAGCGAATCGTTGACTCATGGAACCATATATGATTTAAACGACGATATAGGTGCGATAATTCATATACATAGCAAAGTTTTATGGGACTTTATGTTGGAAAATCGATACAAAAAGACAGACGATGTACTTTACGGCTCTTTGGATATGATAAAAGAGGTCAAACGAATATATAAGGATATCGATCCTTTGAGCGATTCAAAATTCGTTATGAGCGGTCATGAAGAGGGAATTATCGTTTTTGCGAAAGAGCTTGCGCTAGCCGAATTGATTCTTTACGAAATAGTTGCCGACTTTATGGATTCAATTTCTCATGACGCATAAAGTCATAGACCGTTATATTTTTATGCGAATGCATATGGTGAGTGGCTTTTAGTTTCGGGAAAAAGTCCGGTTTTATAGAATTTATAGTTACCTCTTCATATTCCGTCGGCGATAAGTTCGTGATTTTGGCTATTGAAAATCTGGCTCCGTAAACATTAAACTCCTGTTTTTGTCTGACTCTAAAAACAGTTTTATCTTCACCGAATAATATACCGGCGTTTCGTCCGAAATTACTGTTAAAAACGACCGGATTGTTTTCGTGTGCGATCCATTCGTCGCTTAAAGGGTTGTCTGCGTAAAAAATAAAAAGCTGTGCCGCTTGGTCGTCGTTTGAGGGTGTGGACATATTCGTAAATAGCCACCATCTGTCGTTAAACTCGAAAATCATCGTATCGGCGGTTTTGATCTCTTTCATCAGGTATTTTTCAAACTCCCATTTCATAGGAAACTCTATACATTTATAGAGTCTGACCGAATTATCCGCCGTTGATTCCGGAACCATATAAAGAGTATCTTCATACTCAAAGAGGTATGGGAAGGAGAGATGAAAAGGTTCTTTTATAACCGTCGATAAAATTTTGTAACTGTTATCTTCGAAAATCTCCACCGCACTTATCGAAGCGGTGTTTGATATATAATCAAAATCTTCTACAAAGCAGACGCTTCTTTGATTTTTGCTCCAGATAAAAGGATCGGCATAAAAATGGTACGGAGGATTTTTTATCTCGATCCCCTCGAAAAGTTTCGCTTCTTGCCAGTTCGTTTTTAAAAACGCCACAGAAAATCTCGTATATTTTCTTAAAATGATTCTAACAAAAGCGATCTTCGCAAATAAAGAGACGCTCTTTATGCCGTATATCAAACTGTCGCATATACCGACTTTTCGTCTTGGCGTCGTACAAAAAACGTAGTGGGATTTTCGTTTTTTAAATTTGCCTATTTTTACATACTCTCTTAAAGTGCGCAATATGTACGCAGAACTCTCCTTTAAAAGTCTTCGTTTTGTTTGTGTTACGGTTCTTAGTGTCGCGATTTCTCCCTTAAATAGAAGATCGTTCGAGTTTTTCGTGATATGTTCGATACAAAAACCTATTGAAGACTCTTTGTCGTAAATTTCCCAAAAAGCTACGGGGTAATTTTGTGTATGACGATTTTTGTTAAAAAGAACTCTTAAAACTCCGTCCTTTGCAAGAGCTACGATTTTTTCGTCTATATCACAATAAGAAGATGTGCAAAAGATCAGATCCAAACTCTTCTCCTTTTTATCTTGAGTTTGGAAAAAGAGAGGATTTGATTTGGCTAAATCGGATATTTCTCTATCTTTTAACTCTTCTTTTATATCTTTTGAGAAAAGTGAGAGAATTTTTCGCTCAATTTTTAGTATAACCGTTTCGTCGGTGCATTTTTTTTTCTCTTTTTTTTCATTCAATATAAAAACAAGTTCACAGTTTCCCTCTCTCTTAAGAGTCGATAAAATTTTATACCAAAAAGGTTCGATAGTGGTTGTGTTACATAAAATACCGATCTTTTTCATGTTGCGTTATACTTTCTTTGCGATACTAAGACCGAATATTCGGTTTGATTTTCTGCTAAATCTATAGGCCGATCTCATATGCCAGAAAATACTTTGAGATAGGAGTTTTCTACTTGCCATTCTCGAATTGTGCTCTATGAAATATTTCGTGTCCAGTTTTATTTTATACCCCTTTTGTACGGCGCGAAAACAGATATCTATATCTTCGCAATACATAAAATATTCCTCATCGAAACCGTTTAGCGCTTTAAAAACTTCCGGTTTGAAAAGTATGAACGAACCGGATACCCACTGGGGATACTCCTGATCGTCGTTTTTGCCGTAATGAAGTCTCTTTCCGGTCGCGATAGAGATGATGAAGTTCAAAAGATACGGAAAGTATCTGTCGGGATAGTCGAGAAAATCGTTCTTTTTATCCAGATAGGATCTAGGTGCTCCGATATCGATATTCGAATTTACGAAGTTTGCCGCAAGTCCCGTAAGTTGACTCGGTAGTACTTTTATATCGGGATTGCAAACGATAAAGATATCTTTATCTTCGATGGGTAGAAGCGAAAACATCTTATTATGATTTTCGCCGAAACCTTTTGGTTCTTCGTTTTGATGATAAAATATGCTCTCTTTGTCGCAAAACTCTTCAAGTTCCTTTGAGCCGGTATTGTCAAGAACAGAGAGTTTGATATTGAAGTCGTCAAGTTTTTTAGGAAAATTACCGAAGTTCTCTTTTATTAGATCTTGTTGATCATGTGAAATTATCGAAATGAAAATGTTGATTGGCATATGTCAAAAGTACCTTTTGTTTTTTATCTGCTCATAAGTTTATCAAAAGTATCTGATTTTTTTCTTTTATTGTTATAATAAGGAACAAGACTCATAACGAACAAAAAGGAGAGATCATGAGAATACTTTTATCGCTGTTTGTCGTTTTTTCGTTCGCGTCGATTTCGAACGCTTTTGTATTGAGAGAAAATATGGTCATAGTCAGAGCGAAAAACGATCATGCATCGAATATCGCGGCGAACGATCTCTCCTATTATTTGGAGAAGATTACGCGAACGAAACCTTTGATCTTGGATGAAGTGCCTGAAAACAACGCTTCCGTCTCTCTCATAAAACTTCCCGTCGGCAGACTCAAAGACGACGGTTTTATCATAAAAAGCGACGGGGACGATTTAGTCATCATCGGTTCGAACGACAGAAGTTTGCTTTATGGAGTTTTTTATTTTTTGGATAGATACTTGGGATGTAAATTTCTAGCCGAAAATTTCGAATACGTACCCGAATATAAGAGCAGAGATCTCGGTGAGATATACGATAAGCAGGAGCCGAGATTTAGCTATAGGGAGATTTTTATAAAAGAGAGCGACGATCCCGTTTTTTCCATCAAAAATCTTTTAAACGGCAGACTAGGACACCGTACGAAGGATGATATAGCCGAAGAGATATACACAAAAGGGATCAAACTATACACTTTTACATCCGAGGCTCTTTTAGGGGAAAAGTACAAGTGCTCAGGTCAGTACGACTTCTCTAATAAAAAAGCTAAAAAGCTAGCTTCGGAAACTCTCGGTCAAAAATTAAAAACTTTGGATCAAGAGGCCGAAAAATACATAGTACTAGAACATGAAGATCGTGGATCGGTCTGCAAAAAGGGAGTCGGAGGTAAAAGGAGTCCGTCTTCGCTGTTTTTGGACTATACTTCATATATAGCGAAAGAACATCCCGGTTATCGTTTTTTACATCAGGCATATCTCTGGAGTAAAAAGCCGCCTTTAAATCATAAAAAACTACCCGAAAATTTAGGAGTGCTTTTCGCACCTATAGAGGCTGATTTTTCAAAACCCATACATTCCAAACGAAACGGATATTTACATAAGTATCTAAAAAGATGGGGTAAAAAGAGTGATGAGATATTTATTTGGCACTATATAACGAATTTCGGCGGATATATCTTTCCGTATCCGAACCTAAATGCACTAGATCGAGATATAAAAGATTTTTCGAAAAAAAAGTATATAAAAGGTCTTTTTTTACAAGGAAGTTACGATACATACGCCGGAGAGCTGGCAAATCTTCGTGTTTGGGTTTTTGCGAAACTTCTATGGAATCCTTCTTTAAAAATAGAGGATTTGATTGAAGAATTTTGCGATTATTATTACGATAAAGCCTCGCGGGACGTTCAAAGATATATCAAAACCGTAGAGCGGATGCTGAAAAAAAGCGGAGATAAACTTTTTGTGAAAACTTCTATAAACGCGAAGTATCTATCGAACGAAAATCTTAATGAACTCGACGCCATTCTTTCGGAAGGAGCTTCGAAGCTGGATAAAGAGTCTATCTATTACGATCATCTGCAAGCACTTTTTCTAGGAATAGATTATATCCGTCTCATTCGCGGAGATTCGTTTGATTCTCGAAAAAGAGTAAAAGAGAGATTTAAAGCCTATCTTCAAAGACATCCCGAAATAACGTCTTTCAGCGAGAGTGTAAAGATAGATGATATTTTTAAAATTATCGACATCGATCGAACGAATGAGCGCATTCCCAAACCGGCTCGAAATCTTGAAAGAGCGAAAGAGTGGTTTTCATATCAAGAATATCAACTAGAATTATGTTGTGCCGATATAGTAAAAGATAGTGCCGCTAGTGACGGTGTTAGTGCGGTAATGGACGGCAAAAGCCGAGAGTGGGGATTTTCGTTGCCTCTTTTAGATGTTCCCGAAGGAAAATGGGATGTTTATGCCGAGGTAAGGATACAAAAGCGAAGCGACGATTTGATAGATAAAGCGAAAAAAGCTTTGCATTACGGGATATATCCTACATTTATAAAAGGTATCGCGCTAATAGGACAGTTTGATGACAAATATAGAAGTATCAAGATAGGAACGATCGATACGAAAAAAACAAACGCAAAAAGCGTTTGGCTGAGTCCTCCCGGCAATGACGCCGTGGAAAAAGTCTATCTGGATAGGATATATTTTATAAAACATCAACGTAAAATTCGATCGAAAAAAGATTGAAAAAGTGTTATGAATAGTTTATTTTTAGTCAGAGGTTCAGTTGAAAAAAGTTTACTTTTATCTATATCTTCTTATATTTATCTTTTTAGCACTGCCTATGATCAAAGTTTTTGGGAGTGCAAGAGTAGAACAGCTTCTGTTGTTGGCAACTTTCGTCGTTTTATTCGTTGAGGATACGATTCATAAAAAAATAGATTTCAAGATATTTATAACGCTAATCGTAGGCGGGGTTATATTGGTACTGGTTAGTCTGAATTCCGCTTACGACAAAGTCGAAGAGACGAACAGATTTATAAAATTTTTATTCATATATCCGCTTGCTTTTTATGTCGGTGCGGCAATGCTCAGAAAACTGGCTTTAAAAGAGATAGTTACTCTTTTGGATCTCTCTTTACTCTTTTACGTAGTCAGTTGGCTGATTGTTATGTACGTACCTCTTCCTATGGATCTGCTTGGAAAATTCGTCCATCTTAGAGAATTCGGGTGGGGAGACGAGTTTTTACCTTTTCAAGGAACTTTCTACGAAGCCGGAGCGCTGGCCATCATAGTGGGTTCGGTCTCTCTTACCTCTTTTTTGATTCGTTACGAGTTTGATATATGGTTCTCTAAAAGGCGCTACAACTATCTGCTATACACTTTAGTGCTTTATATGATAATACTTTCAAAAAACAAAACCATATGGCTCGCTCTCGTGATGATATTGATTAGTCTCGTCCTTTATAGATTATATCTGAGAACTACAAGAAGCAATCATTATTATAGCGACGAACTTTTGAATAAAGATCCGATACTTTCGAAGTTTTTGAAATTGAAAGTCTCCTATTTGGTGATAGGCGCTTTAATGCTTGTTCTACTTTTTTTCGTTTATAACTCTTTTTCTCCGGAGCCTATCATTACGATGGATATGTTTGAGTACAAATTGAAGCATGAAAGAGGCGCTCAGTACGCCATCACGTGGGATCTAATAGAAAAATCGAACTATTTCGGCGGATATGGATTCGGGTTTGTCGAGGTCTATTTCGAAGGGTTGAACATTTTAGGAGTCGGTGCCGAATCGGGAAGCATCAACAATATATTTTTAGATATATGGCTTCAAGCTTCGATACTGGGAGTGATATATCTACTGGTTGTTTTTTATCTAAGCTTTGATAACAGACTCTTTTTGACTATGACGATACCTCTGTTTTTTCTCTTTTTCGGTTTGACGAATCCCGTAGTCTCAGAAGAGTTTTTTCTGATGTTGGGCATCTCGTACGGATTTTCGAATATGATTCGAAGCCGAACGCGTCCGGTAAATTTTGAGGAGATAAAATGTTGAAAAACAACTCATCTTTGTCTTGGCGTATAGAGATGCTTAGATTTCCTCTGATCGTCGGTATTTTGTTTATCCATATATATACGGACGAGATAAATTTCAACTATACCTCTTCTTTGTCGGGATTTTACGCTTTTGTGGTGGAGTATCTCTCAAACGTCGTGGCTCGCGTTAGCGTACCGCTTTTTTTCCTGCTTTCGGGTTTTTTATTTTTTTGTAATCTTACACCCTCGAAAGAGGGCTTTGTCAAAAAGATAAATTCAAGATTTTATACTCTATTCGTACCTTTTGTTTTTTGGAATATAATAATCTTCATATTTTACGCCTTCGCACAGACGCTTCCCGTGACTTTGCACTATTTTAGCGGAGAGAGACCATGGGTTATGCAACTGGATATGATGGAGACGGTGGAGCTGTTTTTTGGATTGGGAGACTTTAAATATCCCGTCGCCTATCAATTTTGGTTCATTCGAGATTTGATCGTAATTGTTGTTTTCTCTCCATTGATCTATCTTTTTCTGAAAAAAGCCTCATATCTTTTTTTGGCTCTTTTATTCGGTGTATGGTTTTTCGACCTGCTTCATCTTTCATATATTCAGATAAGCTCGACTTCGATTTTCTTTTTCTGTTTCGGGGCGTATCTGGGTATGAAAAGATATGATTTTTCTTTGAGTGACAGATATAGCGGTTTGATTATATCGACATACGTACCTCTTTCGATAGTTGACGCTTTGACGAATAACGATTTTATTCATAATATATCCGTACTTGTTGGTACTATTGCTCTTTTTAGCGTTACAAAATATCTAATGCATATGAAAAAGGTAAAAAAAAGATTGATAAATCTTGCAAAATATAGTTTTTTTGTATATGCTTTACATGAACCTTTGTTATCTATTTTGAGAAAGATGATTTTTAAAGCTCTTTATCCGTTGAGCGATTTTTCTATATTTTTGCTATATTTTATCTGTGTCTTTTTGACGATTTTCATTACGATTCGGATATATAAGTTTTTACAAAAGGTTTCGCCGCACGTGGTGACCATCTCAACCGGAGGCAGATTTTGAGCGATGTAAGAGAGCCGCGAAGAAAGAGGATTGTTTTTGTACTGCCGCAATTAAAAACGGGCGGAGGAGTCCGCGTTATAGTCGAGTTGTCTAATATTTTGGTTAAAGAGTACGATGTTTCGTTCGTAATGCCTAACGTTAAAGATGATTGTAGCTTTTACATAGATGAAAATATTCAAATAATAAAAGTCTCGAAAGAGAGAAGCTCCGCTTTTGGCAAACTTTTAAATATATTTATAATGATGCTGTTTTTAAGAAAAAACTATCAAGATGAGGTCGTTATAACGACCGATCCCGTCATTTCACCACTGTTTATGTTTATTCGCATGAAAAAACTTTATCGATACGTTCAAGCAGACGATTATCGTATTTTTGACGATCTTCTGCTTTTAAAAAACCGTTTTTTTCTTTTTGTCTATAAAGTTTTGACTAAAACGGCGGCGAAGCGGAAAATAAACTATATTTTCAACTCTCGATTTACATACGATATGTTTGTCGATCTAAGGGGTGAAGCCGTGCCGAAAAGAGTCGTTCATCCGTCGATAAATCATGAAATATTCAACGACCGTAACAGGATTTACGAGAGAGAGAAGTTAAATATCTGTCTGATCGCTAGAAAATATCCTATGAAGCGTTTTTCGGATTTCGTAGAAGCGTGGCGAGAGATAAAAGAGACGAAAATTATAAAAGATAACATATCGGAAGTTTACATACTATCTCATGACGATCTTTCGCATTTTGATATGAACGGTCTAAATTTGATAGTGCCCCAAGACGATGAAGAGATAGCAAGATATATGAAAAATAGCGATATCTATATATTTACATCACAGTGGGAGGGGTTCGGACTTCCTCCGCTGGAGGCTATGAGTTGCGGCTGCGGGGTTATCGCTTCGGATGCGAAGGGGATAAACGAATATGCTAAAGACGGATATAACGCTCTTATTTACAAGCCCTCCGATATAGAAGCGTTGAAGAACAATATATTAAAGTTGTGCGAAGATAGGGAACTTTTAAAAACTATACGAAAAAACGCGCTTCTAACGGCAAAAGAGTTTTCATGGCAAAAATCGGCTATGACTTTGAAAAGATATCTTGAAGAAGACGGCGTATTATGAAAAAAGTAGCTTTTATCGCGACAGGCTATATCGTCAAATATGACGGTGTGAGCGTCTATACGGAGAATCTTTTACGAGAGTTTCTCTCTTTGAAAAGAGATGATCTTTTACTTGACGTTTACGTTTCAAAAAGCGCTAAAGATCTTTTCGTAAAGAGAGTCTTTGATGGAGGTGTGCCAAAGAGTGCCGAGATGATAAGCATAAAAGATTCAGGTGCGCTGGCAAAGATAATCGATCTGCAAAAAAGAGTTCTTTTTAAAAGAGATTATGATCTTGTTTTCATCCCTAATCCTATGCCTCTTTTTTTTACATCCGGCAAGAGAGTGAAAGTCATTCATGATCTCACTATAAAAAGAACTCCAAAACTATTTTCCAAAAAGATGCATATCTATATCGATTTTCTTGTCTTTTGTATGAAATATTTCGATGATGCCCTAGGCTACATTTCCGATCAGACAAAAGGCGATATATGCCGTTTTTACAATGTCAAGCCGCAACAAAAAGAGATGCTGTATCTACCAAACGGCATTCCCTTTAAAGTTATGCAAAACGCAAGAGTCGATATGAAGGAGATATATAAAAAATATGAGCAAAAGAGAATAAAATTCATAGTGGTCGGAAGAATCAACAGATCAAAAGGTTTTGATCGTCTTTTGAAATTTTTGAAATATTTCGATCTATATCTTCAAAAGAGTGATTTCGAGTCGGTCGTCGTTCATGTGGTCGGTAAACAGACGCATGAGACGAAGAGTATTTTAGAGGGTTGTTCATTTAAAAATATCGTTTTGGATTTTTTAGGCTATACCGACGACGAAACTTTAAACGATCTATATAAAAAGAGCCACTTTTGCTTTTTTCTTTCGAGAAACGAAGGTTACGGTCTTCCTTTGGTTGAGTCGATGTGGTTTGGAGCTATCGCGATAGTCTCCGATATAGAGGTGTTTAACGAAATATTGACGTCACGATATCCCAAGTTCGACGATCAAAGCGGTTACGAAGAGGCGATAAAAGAGTTTATCGAAAAGATCTATAACGATCGAAACTATCTGAGCTTTATATTCGGCTTGATAAACGAAGCTGTGGAGAGAGAAAAGAGCGGTTATAAAAAAGCCGCGCAAAATCTGTTGAATTATCTATATGAGAATTAAGGTTATAGTTGAAAAGAGTTTTTAAAAACAGATTGCTTAATAACGCGCTTATTTTCACCCTCAGTACCGTTTTAAATAAAGGGATGAATTTTTTTATCTTACCGATTTTGACTTTTTATCTTACAAAAGACGATTACGGTCACTTGGGTTTTATCGTTTCGGTAGTGGCTATCGCCAGCATATATATGGGGTTTTGGCCTCCGAATTTCATCATGGCGAAATTTTCGACCTTCGGCAAGAAAAAGATGTCGTTATATTTTAGTAATATCTTCGTCATACTGGCGGTAACGTTTTTTGGAGTTTTTCTCTTTTTTCTTGCAACAAAGGATATTTTTTTCGTAAATTTTAACGATACTTTCGAACTGATCGTACTTATCTCGTTTTATACGCTTTTTATGGTTGTTTTCAATATATTCAATACGATAATACAGCTTGAAAAAAATGCCGTAAAATACGCGTTGTTTCAAACCTTTTATCTCTTTTGCAGTTTAGGTATCGCGCTTGTTCTCATTATTTTGTTTCATTTTGATTGGCGAGGAAAGTTTTATGCGGAACTTTTCATTCTGTCTCTTATATCGACATATGCTATTTACTATTTCGTAAAAGAGGGATATCTTCGCTTCGATTTCGATTTGAAAAAGATAAAGACTCTCGTATTTTATCTCTTTCCTATGACTTTTCATGTGATAGGTCTTTTTTTGATGGGAACGATAGATAAGGTCTTTTTGGCGAAATATCTTGATCTTGAATCGGTTGGAATCTATACGATAGCGATGACAATGTCCATAATAGTAAATATCGTTTACGACTCCGCTATAAAAGCATGGGAACCCTATTTTTTTGAAAAGATAGTAACAAATAGTAAAAGCGATCAAAAATTCATCATTAAAACCGTACTGATTTATTCGGTATTCGTTATACTTACGGCATATGTATATTTATCGTTGATTCCCGTAATTTTTTCCGTAATGATCGATGAGAAATTCAACTCGTCGCTGCTTTATATACCTCTTTTGGTGATAGGCTTCGCCTTCGAGGGACTTAGAAAGCCGTTGGCAAGTTTTTTAATGCATAAAAATATGGTAAAAACGCTTGGAGTCATCAGTCTTTTCGCCGCCGGCGTAAATATACTTTTAAATATCGTTTTAATTCAGAAGTATGCAATCGCCGGAGCGGCATATGCGACGATATTTTCTTTTGCGGTTTTATATTTTATAACTCTATTTCTGGTTTTCAAACACTATCCCGAACTTCGCGGTCGATAAAAGCGAAGTTTTAAATTCGAATAACCGCACTTTTGTAAAAAAGTATAATAAAATTGACCAATCATATTAAAATTAAATAAAATTTTATTTAAATGTTACTATAATAAATTTATATTAACAAAATAACTTATAAATTAAAGGCAAAATTTAACAATGTATCCCGATTTGCAAAGTACGGTATTGATCACGGACATCTCTACGAGGAAGTCGTTTGATCTTGCGAACATTTTACTCTCTCAAGGCATGGATATTTTGCTTTGTGACGATATACGGGGATATAAAGCTTGGATTTTGTCAAAAGCGTACGGCAGGAGTGTGGAGCGCCTTTCAAAAGAGAGATTCGATGAAGATCTTGCGACTATCGCGAAAAAATATAGCGATAAAAAACTTATCTATTTCCCGATAGAAGAGGATACGACGCTAAAAGTATATAAATTTCTGAAAACTTCCGAAATTTCGAATCTATATCTGAATCTTCCGCCCGAGGAGTCGTTCGAGATCGTTAGGGACAAAAAATCTTTTAGTCGCTTCTGTATGCAAAATGAGCAAAATATACCAAAAGAGTACGACTATCGCGCCTTGGTCGAAGAGAGAACGCTTCCCTCGAAGTTAATCGTAAAACCGAAAAACGGTTCGGGAGCTATGGGTATAAAATATATAGACTCGAAAGAGGATCTGCTCTCTTTAAATTTGAATTTCGATAATTATATCATCCAGCAAAGGTTAGACGGCGAAAAAGATATAAAAGGGGCGTTTTTTCTCTTTGATAAGGGAGAATTGATCGCATATTACGGACATAAACGGCTTCGTACTTATCCTTCCAGAGGGGGTGTGAGCGTCTATTCGAAATGTCATATGGATGAAGAACTTAAAAGATCGGGTTGCGGACTGCTTAGAAAACTGAAATGGTCCGGACTGGCAATGGTTGAGTTTTTGTATGATGAAAAAAGCGGTGAACACAAGATCATAGAGGTAAATCCCAGGGTATGGGGTTCGATCATGCTTAGTGAGTTTTGCGGTAGTCGTATGATAGAAAACTATTGCAAAAGCGCACTCGGATATGAAAGTTCGAGAGCGGAGGCGGATACCCGAAAATATATAAGATGGTTTTTCCCATGGGATATCGTTTTGTATATTCAAAAGCGTGGAAAAATAAAGGATTTTTGGAAATTCCAAAAGCGAGATTGTTGCTATATAAATTTTACTTACTCACCATGGAGCGGGGCGCTACTGTTTACGTTTTACAATTTGATCAATCCCGATAAGATTAAAACTTTTTTAAAAAAGGTTTTGAGTAAATGAAAAAAGTGATAGTTTACGATTTCGATAAGACATTGACGAAGCATGATACGTTGTTCGGTTTTTTCAGGCATGCGGCGAATAAAGAGCTATCGTATTTTTTCAAATTACCGATTTATGTCATATGTATGGTATTAGCTAAATTGAGAGTTATCGACAATACTACGCTTAAAAAGATGGGTGTGAGACTCTTCTTGTACGGTATGTCAAAAGAGGAGTTGGAACAAAAAGCCGAAAGCTACAAAGACAAAATAATCTTCAACGATCTTTATAAAGGGCTAGAATATAAAGACGATGTTCGATATTTCGTCGTCAGCGCTTCATTCGAAGAGTATCTAAAGCCTTTATTTCCGGACTTTGTTACCGTAATAGGTTCGAAACTCGTTTATCATGAAAACGCGGTTGAGGGATTGTTGTTAAACTGTTATAAAGAAGTGAAAAAAGAAGCGCTTGTAAAAAGAGGCATAGAGAAGATTTGCGTACTGTTTACGGACAGTTATAGTGATGTGGCGCTCGCTTCCATATCCGAAAAGACGGTTGTCGTCAATCGTGACGGTTTGATCGAATGTGATAATCTGGAACTGTTTAAAAGGGTTGTAAAAGATGAAAATTTTAACATTTGATGTTGAAGAATGGTTTCATATATTAGATCATGATACAATAAAAAACGAAAACAGTTGGAATAATTTAAATTACAGATTGGACTCGAATATTGACAAAGTGTTGGAAGTGTTGCAAAGAAACAATCAAAAAGCGACCTTCTTTTGTCTTGGGTGGCTTACCAAAAATCATTCCCATATCATAAAAAGGCTTGACTCGTTGGGGTATGAGGTGGCAACTCATTCCGATCTGCATCAATTGGTGTATGAACAGAAGATTTCGGAGTTCGATCTGGATCTTGAGAGATCGATAAAATCGTTGGAGGATATAATAGGAAAAAAGGTACGAGCCTATAGAGCTCCGGGTTTTTCACTCAAAGAGGATAACCGCTGGGTATTCGATATTTTGGTAAAGTATGGTATCGAAATAGATTGTTCCATATTTCCCGCAAAACGAGCTCATGGAGGATTTCATACGTTCCCGCATATGGAACCGGTTATTATTGAATCAAATCATGGAAAGCTTAAAGAGTTTCCGATGAGTATGGATAGGATACTTCTTAAAAATATCGTATATTCTGGAGGAGGATATTTTAGATTCTTTCCGTATAAAATTATTCGATATTTTATGCATAAATCGTCGTACTCTATGACCTATTTTCATCCTCATGATTTCGATGAACATCGACCGGTAATAGATGATTTATCGCCTATTAGAAAGTTCAAAGCGACCGTTGGACTCAAGCAGGCGCTTGAGAAGATGGAGCTTTTGATAAAAGAGTTCGAGTTTCTCGATTTGGAAGAGGCGGTAAAAAGAGTAAATTGGGATAAAGTCAATGTGGTGTCACTGCCCGAGCGTCGAAATATTCAGAGACTAAATAGACAAATACTGGGGTGAGACGAGGTTTTCCCCGGCTTTTGAAAAAGAGATAAAAGTTGGTTTTTTATGTTGCAAAGCTCTTTTGTGCGATATTTTCTTATTGCCGCTATCGTTTTTAGTCCGGCACTCTTTTTTCATTCAAGGCAGGTGCTTTTACTATATCCTGCCGAAATTTTTCTCTATATATTTATTTTGGATATGCTTGAAAATCTTAGTAAAAAAGCTTTTTTGATCGTAAATACGATCTTGATATCCGTAACGCTTCTTTTTACTTCCTACGGTATCGTAACGGGTATGCCTGTCGGCTATCAAGTATTTGCATCCGTATTCGAAACAAATGTGAATGAAGCGTTCGAATTTGCGAGCTCTTCGTTTTTTTTCAAAATCGTTTTTACGTATCTGTTTTTGTTTATCGTATCGATCTATCTTTTGCTCAAAAAAAGAGATAGTGACGAACGACTGCATAAACGAAAAGAGGTGCTTTTTGTCGCTTCCTTGCTATTTATGATATATCCTTTTCATTTTTACAATAAATTCGACTATTATCCCGAAAATGTGATCAATATGTTTCAAACGTATATAGGAACCATTCATGATAGAGTTGAGAAATATATCGCGAATAGATATGTGTTTGAGGGGGATAGAGATGAGAAAAAAGAGCTGAATCTCATCTTGGTCATAGGTGAAGCGTCCAGGAGATATTCATATTCTCTTTACGGCTATAAAAGAGAGACAAATCCGAGACTTCAAAAAGATAAAGAGAATATGATCTTATTCACCGACGTATATACGGTGGCTCCATACACAAGAGTTGCGGTTCCCTCTCTTTTATCCACATCTTCCGTAGAACAATTTAGTCGGATATATAACTATCCTACTCTTATCAGAATTTTCAACTCTTTAAAGATACCTACGACCGTTCTCTCGAATCAGACTATCAACCTTGATAGCGATATTTTTATCTCCGCTATTTTTAAAGAGGCTAGCGAGAAATTTTTCTTACAAAAATTGAACAACGGCTATTTCGACAAAATCTTGTATGATCAACAGCTACTACCAGAATTGAAAAAGAGTATGCGGGAAAATGCAATTAAAAATAAATTTATAATCATGCATCTTATGGGAAGTCATTATAAATATGAAAACAGATATCCGAAAGAGAGGAGGTTTTTTTTATCGGATGCCATAATCGATCATTATGACAATTCGATCAGATATACCGATTTCGTACTCTCGATAATAAAAAAGATGATACGAAAAAGTGACAGTCCGTACGCCGTACTTTATCTCTCCGATCATGGAGAGTATCTAAATGAGTTCAACGACGGTATTTACGGTCATGGAGTTAAGGAGATCACATATTTTGAATTGGAAATTCCTTTCATACTCTTTTATAACGATAAATTCAAACAAAGATATAAAAAAGAGATAGCGAATATGGTTAAAAATAGAGATAAAAAGATATCTTTGGATAATGTAAGCCATACGGTTTTAGGGCTTTGGGGTATTCATCCCAAAAGTTACGATGCCGAATCGGATCTATCTTCGGATAAATTTCGACAAAAACCAAGATCCGTAATTTTACATGATATGAAAGTAAAAAATGTCGAAAATATAAAAATAAGAACCGGAAGTTAACGATATTTTAGATCCGTAATTTTCGAAAGAGGTGTTTTTAAGATTCTTAGAATATTCTTAACCCCCTTTTTATCGCCTCTTTTCATTCTCAAAAGCATTGAAAGCACAAGTCCCAAATAGACGCTCGGTAGAAAATATGGAAAAAATTTCTTTGTAAAAACCAGACGATTCCTCATAGCGTAAAAATCGGAAAAAGAGCCGAGTTTTTGATCTTGCGCCTCTATGGAAGCCGACTCTTTATGATATACGATCGCTTCTTCGCATATGGAAATATCAAGATTATTTCTTTTGCATCTTGTCGCTATATCTATCTCTTCGAAATAGATAAAATACTCTTCGGGCATTAATCCCGCTTTTTGTATATATCTTTTTGACATAAGCATAGATGCGCCAATGATATAATCTAATCTTTTTTGATTGAACTCTTTTAGTTTAGGCATAGCAAATTCTCGGTGAGCGAGATTATGTTTTTGAACCGCCATTAGGTAGTTGAAGCTTCCCCCGAACGCTTGAATTTTATCGGGTGCGTCGTAAAAAAGAAGTGTTGTTCCGATCAGTCCCGCATCGGGTTTTTCTTCCGCGAAAAAGATGAGTTTTTTTAGAGCCTCTTTCGTTACGAGAGTATCGTTGTTAAGAATCCAGATATACTCAAAATCATTTTTCATAAGGGCGAATTTAATTCCCAAATTATTACCGGCACCGTATCCGTCGTTTTTGTTCGAGCGAATGAAGATCACTTTTTTTGAGGATAGGGAGTTTTGTTTTAAGAAAGTATCGTCTTCATAACACTCATACTCTATATCTCTCCCTAAAGGAGAGATAAAAAGATCACGAAGCGAATCGCTTTTTGGACTCCAAGGTTCCAACTCCTCATCCAACCACCGTTTTATCCGGCGTGCGGAGCCGTCCGTTGAGGCGTTATCGACGATGATAAGTTGAAAATTCTCGTAATCGTTAAGAAGTACGCTTTTAGCGCAAGCTATCGTATCGATCCAATTGTTGTAATTTAAAACGACGATATAGACTTTTTTTTCGCTAAAACTCAAATCCTCCGCCTTTACCTTTGTTCATGCTTTGGTAAACGGCATTGACATAAGATTTTCGTGTCGCGCACCCTATGACCTCTTTGCATATCATGCAACTTTTGACTTTATGATCCTTTTGGCAACGCTGAATGATCTCTTTTTGTTCGCGAAGTTTCGCTTCGAAAAAATCTATCTCTTTTTGTTCTTTAATCGTTGGCATAACTATTCCTTACTTTTTTTATCTCCTCTTTTGAGCCAAAAAAGCATGGCGTCGTGTCATGAATATGTTCACACTCCAGATCCAGTACGCGATCGGTTCCGTCGGTCGCATCGCCGCCGGCCTTCTCGTAAACGAATGCGAAAGGAAACACTTCAAAAACTTTTCTAAGTTTTCCTTTCGGTACATCCGTAGTGGCGGGGTATGAAAAGATACCTCCTCCTTTTATGAGAATCTGATGCAGATCGGGAACCATTCCGCCACTGTATCTTAACCTGTATCCATCTTGAAAAAAACCCTCGATGAGCTCTTTGTGGCGAGTACTCCAGTTTTTTTGAGTTCCTCCCGGCGAGTTCAATTTTCCCTTATCGCTTAGAGTCAGTTCCTTTATAAAATGGAACTTCTCGTCTTTTCCCAAGCGATACATTCTGACTCCGTTCTCGTCGGCAGTAACCATTTCGACTCTAGGTCCATAAACCACATAGACGCTCGCTTTGAGATTTTTACCGTTGTAGTCGTTTTCGTAAATGCCGAAAATCGAGCCTACGGAAAGATTTACGTCGGCAAGACTCGATCCGTCCAAAGGATCGTAACCGATGAGGTATTTACCGTTTTCATACAGTGAATGAGGTAGCTCTTTCTCTTCGCTTGCCAGCTCTTTTATGGATGTGATTTGTGAAAACTCCTCTTCGATGATCTTGTCGCTTCGGATATCAAGTTCCAGCTGAGTATCGCCGGTGGCATTTTGATTTTGACTGTAACCGCTCTCTTCATAAGCTATAAGATCTTGTATCCTGATAGCGGATCTCTGTATGGCATCATAAATTTCAAGCATGCGACTCCTTATACTATTTTTGCGTTTTTTTCAATCCACGCAATAATCTCATCGGTATCGTTAAGATTTAAAACCGAAATTCCCTCAGGTATTCGGTATAGAGTAATATCGACACTTTTGTCGATTGCTATTGCGTTTGAGTGTGGAAAATAGCTTTCATCGATACTATTTCTAAATACGGCGATTCTAGGAAGCGGAAGACTTTTAAGACCCTCTACGATTAGATAATCAAAATCTTTAAATATTTCTATTATTTCATCAATTGATTTACCATTTTTTAGAAAAAATGTAGTTCTGGCGGGTGATACCACGGCAGTTTGCGCACCCGTTTGAGTGAATTTGTAACTATCTTTTCCCTCGGTATCAAAAAGAGCCTTATCTTTCGGATCATGTTTTACTATCGCGACTTCGTTTTGTTGTGAAATCAGTTTTTGCGCTATTTTTACTATCAGTGTCGTTTTTCCGCTGTTTGAAGGACCGGTAATCGCTACGGCTGCTCGTTTCATAAAACTCCAGAAGTTTTTAATTGAAGATATAATGTTTCCGGTAAGATTGTAACAAATTCTAAATTACATTAGTGTAAAATAGAAAAATGTTTAAAAATGGAGTAATATGAAAAATCTTTCGGTACTACTACTGGGTATGGTTCTACTCTTAAGCGGATGTGCTACCAAGAGCGGCTTTTTTTCTCCTGATGTACTGGAGCAACAAGCTCTCTCATATACTAAAAAAGCTCAAATATACAATTCGCTTGAGATAAAAGCCACGATAGTCGCCACATATTTAAATCCTCTGCTGAAAGAGTACGATAAAAAAGACGACTCTATATTTTTGATAAGTTTTTTTATCGATGAAGACTCGTCGGATCCTAAAAAACAAGGACTATACAATCAAGAATATAAACTTACCTTAAACGGTAATTTGCCTCAAAAGATCGAGCCTTTGAAACAAAACGACGACTTGATCAAACTTTTGCCGATAAAAAATATGTGGTCGCATTACTATCTGGTGAGATTTGAAAAACCGGCTTCCAAAGAACTTCATATGATACTTGAGAGCAAGCGCTTCGGAAGTGCGACGATGGATTTTCAGGCAAAAGCCTCCTCTTTTTGATCTACAAGATCGGCTTCGAATTTTTTCAGATCGAATCTTTTATCTAAGAATTTACAAGCTAAAAGGGCGTCTTTTCGGGCATTGTCGAGACAGCTCGTAGCTCCTGGTGAGGGCGTCATGTTAAATACGATTCCTTCGTTCGTATCGATTTTCGCTTCTCCTAGCAGAAGTTTTTGACTCTTTTTATCGATTACTTGCGGTCTCAAGCCTCCTACCCCTTCGGCATATATGAGGTCGTCGGCTTCGATCGCCGGGATAATCTTTCTCACCTCTTTTGCAAATAGAGATTTTCGCACTCCCGGTATTTCGTACATGAAATTTTTAAGAATATAATCTCTGATATCTTTATCTTTTAAAAGATCGTAAAAGACTTTTAAGACATCTTCATCGGGACTGAGAGAGTTTAAAAATTCTATAAAATGAGAACCGTGATATCTCTCGAGTTTCGGAAGAGCCAATGCGGTAGGCCCGAATCTGACCTTGGAATTCATAACGATATCAGGATCGCCGTGGATAGCCGCAAACGGGAGTTTCGGATTTTGAACCGTATATACTTTCGAGTTTAAAACCCTCTCTTTCGTATAGTAGAAACTTCCTCCTATGGGGAGACAAGAGTAGTTTAGTCCATACCCCATTTTGTGTGCAAGTAATAGAGAATGGGCGCCGGCATTTACGATAACGTAATCCGCAAAATATCTATCTTTCATCGTAGAGATTAGAAATTTCGTTCCCTTTTTTTCAATATGATATACCTCTTCGTTAAGACATACGCTTATTTTTTTACCGCTATCTTTCGCATTTTCTACAAACGACTTTGAGAGTTCACCGAAATTTACGGCTGTATATCTATCTTTTACTCCCATTGCCGCGATATTCTCTTTTCTTCCGTATGTTAGCATCGGTTCAAGTTCGCCGAGCGCTTTTTTGTCCCAAAATTCCATATAGGGATATAACTCTTTGAAACTTTCAAATCTTTTTTTTATGTAGTTCACTTCCTCGTCTCCGACTCCCAACGCCATTTTCGTAAATTTGAAGATATGTTTATCCTCATATCCGTACATCTTCGTATAGTTTTCGACCATTGAGGCGGTTTTTTTGACCTTAGCCGCTTTTTCGAGAGTGTAATTTGTCTCTATATCTCCGCAGTGAAGCGTTTGAGAGTTTCCTAAACCGTTTGAGTTAAGAGTCGCTATATCGTCATATTTCTCAAGTAGTACGACGGAATTTATATTCGAATAGTTCGACAGAGTGTAAAGTAGCGAGGTTCCGGAGATTCCTCCTCCGATAACGGCGACTTCATAAAAGATCTCTTTTTTCATTTCTTTAATCCTTATTGATTTTGGGTATTATCGTTAGTTGACGAAATAACTTTAGGTTATTTCAGGCTTAAAACAGTTAAATAATCTTTAGTATTTAACTATTTAAATATATTTATAATGATTTAAGCTAACTTTATTGTTTAAATTGTTAGAATAGCTTTGTTTAAAATCAATAAAACTTATATATGAGGAGTCTGAATGTTGAATAAATTTGGAGTTTACGCCTTAGCCGTTACGCTGTGCGCTAGTTTGTCATATGCCTTTGGACCGCATGACGGACTTGATTGTCTTGGATGTCACAGTCCTCACTTCGCGGTTGACAACAAGATCTTTGCCGTTAAAAATACGCAGCTTAGAAATCCCGTAAACGGCCAGTCTCTCGAAGGACTTGCCGCAGCAAAATGTCTTGGGTGTCATGAGTTGGAGCAGTTTGGAGGAGCAGGAATAAGACCGATTCACCTACATACCACTCACCCTATCGGAATAATTCCAAATTCAAAGATAGCTTCGGTTCCGCCGAATCTTCTTAAAGACGGAAAGCTGGATTGTATCAGTTGTCATGAGCCTCATCCTTCAAATCCCAACGCTCTTTATTTAAGAGTCGATGTTGGAAAAGGCGCTACGAACATACAAAAACTTTGTGCCGTATGCCATTCTGCGAAAGTCGATCTTGCAAGTGCCGGAGTAGATCCTCAAAATATGAAAGTATTCAGTTCTATGGATCAGCAAGCGGGTGCCGGATATTTCCCTGTGGGTGAAGTTAGAGCGCAAAATAAAACTCCAAAATATATCAAACCTCTAGGTCCCATACCTAAAAACGATCTAGTACCGAACTATCAAGCGCAACCGGATTGGGTATATGCTCCGGTTATAAATCCTTGGCAGGATACCACTGTCAAAACACCGGCTAAAAAAGCCAAGTAGCCACATAAACTTCACCTGAAAGGGTGGAGTTTCTTAATCAATAAAGAAGATGTTTTTTTCTAAGTTTTTTTAAGAGTTTCAACAGTGAAACATCTTTTATATCGAGCAGTTTCGAATATATGACATAATTTGTAAGTACCTTTTTCCCATACTCTCTAGCTTGAGCGTTCGGGAGTAGTTCCATACTTAAAAACGGTTCGTATTCACTATCTCTAAAATAGTGTTTGACGTTTAATATCTCTCTTTTTGTATAGCCGGCTCCAGCGTTGTAGGCATAAGCGATAAAAAGAGGATGAAAAAATCGTTTTTGTAGAAAGTCAAGATGAATATCCGCGAATTTTAGAGCTGTTTTAGGATCGAACATATCTTCGTATTCGAAATTTTCCATATTTCCTTCATCCGCGATCGCTTTTGCGACATAAGGCATAAACTGCATAAGTCCCAAAGCGTACGAATAGGATACAGCTGTGGGAATGAAACGGCTCTCTTGTCTGGCAATAGCAAAAATCATAGCTTGTTTTTTCGGATTTAGATTTTTAATATACTTTTGATATGAGAATAGATAATAATGTTTATGATCTTTATATCTATAGATCAGTGCTGCGACATGAGGCTGTGTATCATCGGAGTTCAACTTCAATGCCGCCTCTTTTTTACTCTGAAAATTTTTGAATTTTTTATTTTTGAATCGTGATTTTATATCAAGCCATACAAACGGATCGGTTATGTCAAAGGGAGCCTCTTTTTGTTTAGGATTTATGGATGTATAGATGTTTTTGGGAGTTTTCGAGAGTTTTTCATATGCAAAAAGAGTATAGATATTGATCTCTTTGCTATCTTTAATCAATTTTCGTAGCAGGGTTTTATCTCTTGAGATAAGATAGAGCCAAAAAGCCGCTTTATCTTTATCGTATCTGGAGTAGGCTTTTTTGTAGGAGAGCTTCAGGTACCATTTCGCTATATCCTCTCTATTTTGTCTTAAAGCGTTAAGAGCTAAAAGAAAATTCGAGTTTGCGTTGAGTTTCGAGCTGTCGAATTTAAGTATCGACTTTTGCAGAGTTAAAAGATTCGGGTTTCGTACTATTTTGTCGATCGTAGTGTTAAATCCTCTTTTTGTGGAAAGTGTGTTTAATAGTCTATCCGAGAGAGGATAGTTGAAATATCGTTTTTGAAATTTTTGACCGCTTTGATTAAAAACGGTCAAAAAATCATCGGCGGATAAGCTCTTAAAATCTCTATCGGCTATGATTTTATACAATTTTGCGTTTTTTGGGTATCTATAATCGATCGTTTCCGCGATATTTTTCAATAAAGAGGATTCCAGTTTCGTCGCTTTATGGATTGAGAGTCCTATCTTGACGCAATCGGCATCTTTACCGTAATACTCTTTAGGCTTCAATTTTTTGCAGTAGGCGACTCTTTTAAATGAAAAGTCGTCTATTTTATTCGCAAATTTATAAAAGAGTTTCCAGTTTAGGTTTTTTACTTGACAAAGTAGAGAAGCGGCCTGTTTTGACGTAATATTTTGATCGAGATAGCGACTGATGTAAAAGTCTTTTACTAGACTCGCCGGTTTGTCTTGAAAAAAATCGAATTCGATCTTATTTGCGTAAAGCGTTGGGAACAAGAGAAAGAGCAAAAAGAGGATTTTATACATTCAAAGCTCTTTTTGCTCGATTTTCTACGATAAACTTCTAGCTAGGTTAAACAACACCTTGACTAAAAATAGATCCAAAAATTGAAGAGCCAATATAATGATGATGGGACTAAGATCTATTCCTCCGATTGTCGTAGGTATGTATCGTCTGACAAACGCATATACAGGTTCGGTCAATCTATTTAAAATTTGAACGATAGGATTGTGCGGATCGGGATTGACCCAAGTTAAAAGAGCGGATATGATTACCACCCAAATGTAGATCGTAATGACCATCGATAGTATTTGAGCAATCGCTTGAATAAAAGTTGCCAAGATCATTTTATAATTTCTCCTAAATAATTTTTGATGTACGGATATATTTCACTTAAATTGGGTCCATCTTTTTCGCCTGTGAATAAAATCCGCAGAGGCTTGAATAATCTTTTACCTTTTAGTGAACTTTTTTCACTTAGATATGATTTATAGTCATTAAAATCTTTAAAAAATGGCGCATCTTTTGCAATACTTTTTAGTATTTCAAACTCTTTAGGAAATTCTTCACAAGACTTCTTTGAAAAAATTTTATCAATTTTTGACTTTATCTCCTCTAATGTACTAGCCTCCTGGGTATAAAGTTTCGCCAGATCGCCCAGATCTTGACTTAAATAGCCTATGAGAGAGGAGAGAGTTTTCGAATCGGTTTTTTTTATATGCTCTCGATTTAGATGTTTGAGACGGTCTATATCGAATTTCACAGGAGCTTTTGATATATTTTTGAGATCGAACCATTGTATCGCTTCTTCCAGAACGAAAATCTCTTTTGGAGTTTTATTTCCGATTAAAATGAGATAGTTGCTTATCGCGGAGGGTAAAAATCCCTCCTTTAGAAGCCATGAAACGCTTGAGGCGTCGTCTCTTTTACTCATCTTTTTGCCCTCTTGATTTAGTATGATCGGAAGATGTGCGTATTTTATATTTTTATCGTATCCTAGATAATTTCTTACAAGGATCTGTTTCGGAGTGTTGGAGACATGATCTTCTCCTCTTATGACCATAGAGATATCGCTCATCATATCGTCGATCGCGCAAGCGAAATTATAAGTTGGAGTTTTATCCACTCTCATGATGACAAAGTCATCTATATTCTCGGGTGTGAAAGTGAGCTCTCCTTTTATGATATCCGAAAAAGTGATATTATCTTGAGGTCTTTCTATACGGATGACAAACGGCGCTTCATTGTTTAAGACCTCTTCGTCGCTTAGTTTTTTACAAACTCCGTCGTATCGGTATGCGGTTGCGTTTTTTTTTGCCTCTTCTCTTTTTCGATCCAGAGTTTGCGGTGTGCAAAAACAGGCGAACGCTTTTTTATCCATAAGAAGTTTAGTGGCAAGCTGTCTATGAAATTTCAGATTTTCACTTTGATACGAAAGTTGATCGTAAGTGATACCAAAAAGATTTAAAATATCGAGAAGTTCTTTATCTTTGCCTTCGATATTTCTTAGCGTGTCGGTATCCTCGATACGTATAACGAATTTTTCATTTTTCTGTTTCGCACATATGTAATTAAAAAGTGCGACACGAAGATTTCCTATATGCATATCTCCGGTAGGAGAGGGTGCGAATCTAAACATTCAAATCCTTCTCTTTTGATGAGTAATAGTACTATAAAAAGAATGAAAATGAAATCATATATTTTGGTTTGATGAAAACTCCATAACAAAGCGGTAGATGGTATGTACGAAATTTTCTACTTCTGAGGTTGAAGAAGTGGGTCTTATATGATAGTATTTTGCCATTTTTACGGCTTTCCCGGCATCGATACGGCCGTAACCGGCATGAATATTTTTTCCGTTTACATATGGATAATCGCCTATCTTTTTTGCGGTTTTTGCCAAAATTTCTATCACTTCGTCTCTTGTAAGATCGGGATTTACGGATAGTATCAAAGCGGCTACGCCCGCAGCGATAGGCGCTGAAGCGGATGTTCCGATAAAATTGAAGTTATAATTCCAGTCAGTATAACCTTTTTCTCCCATAGCGTCAGTAGTTACGAGTTGTCCGGACATTATGCCGCCGGGTGCCAAAAAATCGAGAGAACTTCCGTAGTTGCTGTATGAAGCTATGGTATCTTTATGTGTCGATGAGCCGATGGAAACGACATATTTTGATTCGGATTCGTCGTTTATCCCGGCGTCATCAAGACTTCTGCCGTCGTTTCCGGATGCGAAAAAGATCAAGATACCTTTACCGTTTCTGCCTTTTTGGGCTAAAGTTTTAAAAATTTCATCATACGAATCCAACTTTCTGTAAGATCCCCAACTATTCGAGATAACGGATACGCCTTGTTTCATCAAATAGTCAAATGCCGCTATGTCTTGGGAAATTTTATTATCCGAATAGCGTACGGCGTAAAGTTTTGAACCGGGAGCGACCCCGACCACACCCGTATCGTTTTCCGTTGCGCACATAAGACCGGCACAGGCCGTGCCGTGCCATTTTCCGCTTTTTGAAGTTGGGTAGTTGGAATTGGGATCGTTGAAGTTGGCGAAACCGATGATATTTTCTCTCAAATCGTTATGATCTATGTCTATTCCCTCGTCTATAACGGCCGTAATTATACCTTCTCCTTTAGTATATTTCCAAGCTTCTTCCACATTTATATCAGCGCCTTTGTATTCGTTGTTTTTCAGATGCCATAAAAATTCATAATAGGGATCGGCGGTTCTTTTCTCCTTTTTTATCAAAAAGTCGGGTTGAGCGAATTTTACATATTTTTCTTCGCAGATGCGATTTGCCGTTTCAAGGGTTTTTTCGCTCTTTTTTACCGAGTATAAGAACATAGTTTCGCAAAGCCGTTTTTTTAAAGTGAGATCGTATTTCTCCGCAAGCCGATTTTTCATATGTGTTTGGTTGTTTTCGAAGCAGACGATAATATCTCTTGAAAGAGCTATTTTTCTGCCGTTTTCGTCAACATAGGTGAGTATGTCGTTTGGTTTTACCGATCTGCTCTCTTTCAAAGGATAGAGTTTTTGTTTTTTACCCGCATTTATATAAAAGTCGCTCAAAAGCGGCAAAGTCAAAACGAGCATGAAAAAGGATAGTCTGAGGATCATGAAAAACCTTGTGGAAAATTTGAAATATCGATGTAAAATTATACTATACAAATGAGAACTTGGACGGTAAAATCGACATAATCGTTTTTTTTTATACCGAAAATAGTCGCATCGAAAAATGCTAAGAGATTATGATTTAATTAATGAAATATTTTAGTTATAAAATTAAATATACTTCATGAAATTTAATGTATAAAATTGTAACATCATAATTACGATTTTGAGTAATTTTTAATCTACAACTCTTTTTTACCATGATATGCTACTATTAAGAGTAAATAATGAGGAGAGATAATGAAAAAGAGATTTGTTTTATTGGCGATGACAGCGCTTCTTTTTGGCGGTTGCGGTGTGGGTTCGGTCGTGGCGCTTCCTTTTAAAGCGGTCGGTGCGGCTGTAAATGTCGTTACGCCCGATATAGTCGGCGATACGATTTCGGGTGTGGGCGAAGCGGCCGACAGCGCGATTCCTTTTTAAGAAATAATTTGTGGATTTAAAAGAGTTTTTACAAAAACTAAGTTTCGGAATAGAGAAAAAGAATATTCCAAAGGATCAAAGAGAGCTTTTGGATTCGCTTTTTTTGATAAAAGCCGTTAAATTAAAGGGTGATGTCTATAAGCTTGATTCGAAGTATCGGTTCGGTACGGTGGACGTATCTTCAAAGGGGACGGGTTATCTATCGTCTATTTGGAAGAAGAGAGATAAGGATCTTTTGATAGAGTCTTACGATTTAAACGGTGCGGCGAAGGGTGATATCGTTCTTGCAAAGAGACTCTTTTCCAAAGGTGGGCGTCCTAAAGCCAAAGTTTTGGAAGTTTTGAAAAAGGAGTTTGAAACCAGCGTCGGATATACGAAAGCCGTCGATTCGGGGATTGTCGTTTTAAATATTAAAACCGATTTGGCTATGAATGTCGCCGTTTCACAAAAAGCGTTGAAACAGCTTCCTCTCTCGACAGTTATGAAGATCGATAATTACGGTTTGACGATTACGGATATATTGGGTGTTCTTGACGATCCCAAAGTCGACGAAAAGATATCTTTGGCTCTATATAACAAGAAGGAGGAATTTCCGAAAGAGTGTGAGAGAGAGGCGAAAAGTCACGGTGATGGAGTTGAAAAGTCGATGTATCCGGATCGTTTGGATTTAACTCATCTTCCATTTTGCACTATCGATCCTCCCGATGCGAAAGATTTCGACGATGCCGTCTATTTCGATATTGACGAGTCGGCTCTGTATGTCGCTATAGCTGATGTGAGCGAATATGTGAATGCGTTCGGTCCGCTCGATACGGAGGCTAGAAACCGCGGATTTACGATCTATTTTCCTCATAAATCGGTTCCTATGCTTCCTCGATCTCTTAGCGAAAATATTTGTTCTTTGAAACCGAATGAAGATCGTCTGGCTTTCATTTACAAGATAACGATTGATCCCATAAGTGGCGAAAGCAAGAAAGAGGAGTTGATTGAAGGCGTCATACACTCAAAAAGGCGCTATACATACGATAAAATCGATCTCTTTTTGGAAGGTGATTTTTCGGATAAAGATGAGATAGACGACGAGATTTTAACTTTTTTGCTTCCGCTTGAAAAACTTTTGACGAAGATTAGAGCAAAAAGGCTGGAAAACGGATGTGAATTTAGAAGTAGCGAAGTAAGAATGACTCTCGATGAAAACCAAAATCTCGTCGATGTAAAGGTCGAGAGGGAAACTCCCTCTCATGCGCTCATAGAAGATGCTATGCTTTTAGCCAATAAAGCGGCGGCGAAAGCTTTAGGTAGCGGAATATTTCGAGTTCATGAAGCACCTTCATCTTCCAGGATCGAAGAGTTGCTGGATGATCTTGCGATCATTGGGATATATAGTGATCAAAAGAGTCAAAATATTTACGATCTTATCCGGTCATTGCAAAAAAACGCCGATGAAAAAGGCGTAAGAGAAGAGGTTGACAGATTGATCATTCGTGCGCAAAAGCAGGCTCTTTATTCTCATGAAAGTCTGGGGCATTTCGGATTGGGCTTTGAGCATTATACGCATTTTACTTCGCCTATCAGACGATATAGCGATTTGATCGTTCATCGTCTTTTAAAAGCCGTAAAACGAAACGATACGAAACTTTTGAAGTTTATATTGAAAGATATCGATATAGTTTCCGTACGAGTTAGTGAGCTCGAGAGGGAGGCCGCGAAAGTCGCATGGGATTTTATGGATAGAAAATATGCCAGATACGCCAAAGCGCATATAGGCGAGAGTTATTTATGTACGATAACGGAAGTCGAGAGATCGGTTATCGCACATTTTGATGAGGGGTTTTTGGTAGGGGCTAGGGTCTTTTTGATCGACAAAGATGTCGATCTTTTTGAGAAAGTGAAGGTTGAGATCGTAGAAAGCCATATAACTTCCGCTAAAATCATAGGAGTTGTAAAGGAGTGGTTAAAAGAGGATGTATAAGCGAGAGTTCGAGACACTGTTAGATACGAAAAAGTTACCGAAATCGATTCTTCTTTACGGTGAACCTTTTTATAGTGATTATTATGCGAAAAGGGTTTTATCGCTTTGGGCGGATAGTGAGAATATCCTCTCTTTCTATTTTGACGAGTATAATTACGAGAGTGCGAAAAATTTTATAGCTCAACCTTCTTTGTTCGGCGATATAAACGTTTTATATATAAGAAACGATAAGAAAGTGCCTAAAAAAGAACTTGACAATCTCGTCTCTATGTGCATAAAAAATCCCAATAGTTTTTTTCTTTTTCATTTTGGAGGTGATGATCGTGTGGCAAAAGAGTTGTCTAAATCTTTTTCTAAAAAAAGAGGCGGGGATTTTGTAAGATTTTTTAAGCCGAATATGGGTGAAGCGATCGCTTTGATGAGACAAGAAGCCGATCGTAGCGGTCTTGAGATAGAAAATTTCACTCTTCAGCATCTTTTTATGGTTCAAAACGAAGATCTCTCATTGTGTATGAACGAGATATTTAAACTTTCACTTTTGAATAAAAAAATCACTATCGACGATATAGATACACATGTTTACGGGATGGGAGCGCTCTCTTTGGATAGTTTCATAGAGGCTCTTTTAAATAAAGAGGATATTAGAGAGAGACTTTTTAAATTAACCCAAAGCGGTACATTCGACGAGATACGTATTTTAAGTGCCGTTACTTCATATATAACGCAGTTGATGCTTTTTCACATATATATAAAAGTTAACGGAAAATATGACGCCGTAGAGATCTTGGGTTATCCTCTTCCTCCTCAGCTTGTAAAACAAAGAGCCGCTTTGAGTATAAAACTTAAACTTGCTACTTATAAAGAACTTTTAAGACATCTTTTAGAGTGTGAGCATACACTTAAATATTCACAACATATAGATAAGAACGGTTATTTGATATCAAGTTTAATAAAACTTCAAACTTATTTATAGTAAAATCGCGATCACCTCGATTTGGAGGTAAACAACCCTTGCTCTTTTTGTCAGAAAAAGAGCTGGAAAACCATAAGGAGAAAACCGAATGAGACATTATGAACTGCTGTTTGTATTAAAACCCACTTTGACGCAAGAGGAGATCGAAGCGAAATTCGACTTTATCAAAGCGATTTTGGAAAAAAACGGTTGTGAAATAGCTACCGTCAACGATATGGGCGTCAGAAAGTTGGCGTATGAGATCGAAAAATTCGAAAGAGGTCACTACTTTGTGATCTATTATAAAGCGGATCCCGCCGTAATAGACGAGATATTGAGAAATCTTAGATTAACCGAAGAGATAATTCGTTTTTTAAACGTAAAATATATCAATAAAAGCGAAGTTGCCAATTGGGAAAAATTGGTTAAAGGAAATGCGACTAAAAAAGAGGATAAATCGGAACCCAAAGAGTCGAGCGAGCCTGAGGCGCAAAAAGTAGAAAGTGTCGAATAAGCAAAGGAAATCTAATGTTCAATAAAGTGATACTTGTAGGGAATCTTACAAGAGATATAGAGCTTCGTTACACACCCGGCGGTACGGCCGTGGGAAATACCGGAATCGCGACAAATAGAAGATTTAAATCGGCGGACGGTCAACAAAAAGAGGAGATCTGTTTTATCGATCTTACATTTTTCGGCAGAACCGCCGAGATTGCCAATCAGTATCTTAGAAAAGGTTCTAAGGTATTGGTTGAAGGACGTTTGAAGTTTGACAGTTGGGAAGATCAAAACGGTTTTAAGCGAAGCAAACACACTATCACCGTAGAGAACATGACTATGCTTGATTCAAAAGGATCCAATCCGGCCGGCGGTGGCGAATATGCCAGAACGCAAGGTGGTGAGTACGGAGGCGGACAGAACGATTACGCAGCTTCTCAAGAGAATGCTCCGGTATCTAAAGCGCCGTCTTCTTCGGATAAAATTCCGGAGATAGATATAGATGATGATGAGATACCATTTTAGAAAAAGAAAAACAGAAGGATAAAATATGGCAGAAAGAAGAAAATATTCAAAAAAATATTGTAGATATTGTGAAAGTAAAGTTGATTTTTTAGATTATAAAAATCCGGCATCGTTTAAATTCTCACTTTCGGAGAGATATAAGATCATGCCCAGAAGATTGACGGGAAATTGTAAAAAACATCAAGAGATGGTTGAACAAGCTATTAAAAGAGCAAGACATGCGGCTATCGTTCCATATGTCGCGAGCAGAAAAAAAGTTATCGATAATCCTTTCGCTGATTTAAAATAATTAAAAAAAGCCGAAAAGATATCTTTTTTTTCGGCTCTTTTTAGACTTCTAAAATTATAAAAATTATTTAATAAAAAAATCTTATTTACTTCTTATATTTACTTTTCATTAAAATTAATGTAAAATATACCTTGCAAGGATATATATACTATGGAAGTTAAAAAACCGAATGAGATCAGTAGTGAACAGCATACCCTTTTTGTAAGGACATACCCTGAAAGTAAAAAACTGATCGATCGAAAACGAAATATCTATGAAATAAAGCCTAAATATAGAGTCTATACCCTATATATTGAGCGTTTTAAAGAGTTAAAAAGAGGTCTCCACTCCGTCTTTAACGAGCTTCGTCATGCTTCGAAAAACGATATGCTGGAGCTTCGTATAAATTCCGGAGGCGGTTCCGTTGACGAGGGAATACAGTTTTATAATTTTATGCATGAGAAATTTCATAAGCGTACTAAAGCCTATCTTGATAGTCACGGTTACAGCATGGGGGCTTTGATATTTTGTATGGCGAAAAGAAGAGTGATATATCCTTATTCGGATTTGATGTTTCACAATTACGCTTCGACCGTCAGCGGTAAAGGCGGAGAATTGAAATCGAGATTGGAGCATAGAGATAAGCTTCTTCGTAATTTTTTTCATGATATGATAGTGGATAAAGGCTTTTTAACGAAAAAAGAGTTTGACGAAATGGTCATCGGGAAAGATTTCTGGATGGACGTAAAAGAGATGTGTAAACGAGGTATAGCGACTCATGTGGTATATAAGGGAAAAGAGATAAAAGCGAAGAAATATCTTCAAATTCTCGAAAACGAAGAGTGATGTTCAGTCACTTCATCTCAAAAGAGCCGTTTATAACGGATAGTAGCTTTTTGTTAAAAAGAATATTGAAAAGATCTTTGGGTTTTGTTTTTTGTGCAATGGTAACGATTTTGGCATTTGGAAATTTATCTTTCAGATTTTCTTTCAGTTTATAGAGATTTGTTATTTTATCTACTAAAATTCCTTTGATTTCCGGCATATTCGCGACAAAAACTTTTCCTTGTGCGAACTCTTTTAATTTATCCACTTTTATTCCTCTATTGTTCGCAACATCTTCAACGAAATTTTTATAAACGGGCTTTAAAAGAGAATTTTCTATATACTCTTTGTTTTGCGGTGTCATCTCTTTGAATATCGAAAAGGGTTGTTTGAATTTTCCGGCTGTTACGGTCTCCTCTTTAATTCCGATTTTTTGGGCTAGTTTGTTGGCGCTGTAATGAGGCATAATGACACCGATCGAGCCTACTATAGCGTTTTTGTTCGCATATAGAGGTTTGATGGCCGAGGCGATGTAATACGCTCCGCTTGCGGCCATAGAATTTACATAAATCGTAACCGGTAGGGTTTTATTCAGATCTTTTATATATTGTGTAAATTCTTGTGATGCCGTAGGTGATCCTCCCGGAGACGAGATATCCATTAGTATCGCTTTATAGTGTTTATTATCTTTGATTTTTTCTATCGATTTTATCAGATGCTCCACATATGAAGTGGTTATGGGCTCGTCTATATGAAGTAGCGCAATTTTGTCTTTTGAAAGATCGGTGCTAAAAGGGTTTTTAAGATCGAAAAAGTTTATGAATATAGCCGCTAGAAATATGATTTCCGCGATAAACAGCACTATAAAAGCCGACTGTTTAATGGTTGATATGCTGATATCTTTTTTTAATTTTTTTATCTCAAGATCTTTTGTGTCCATCAAATTCCTTAAAAATAATTATTAAAATATTATATCATAAAAAGTATAACGGAGTATGAATGTAGCTGAGATTCTTTATACTCATGGAATATATAAATGAGTATAATATCTTCTATAAAAAAAATAGAGGAAACTTACAATGGTAAAAGAGAGATTTAGGTTAAGCGATGAGATAAAAAACTATTTGAAATCGTTAAAACCTGAGTTCGGGTTTAACGGTTTTGGCGAAGTTACCTACTATCGGACATATAGTCGTATAAAGCCTGACGGAACACAGGAGAATTGGGCGGATACGATCATAAGAGTAGTGGAGGGCGTCTTTAGTATTCGTAAAAATCATTATGTTTTAAACGGATTGTCGTTTGACGACAAGCAATGGCAGGAGTATGCGTTAAATTTCGCTCAAGCGATGTTTAAAATGGAGTTTTTGCCTCCAGGGCGAGGCTTATGGGCGATGGGTACGGAGTATGTTTACAAAAGAGGTTCGATGGCTCTTAACAACTGCGGCGCGGTTGATACCGGCGATTTGTCGCTCTCCGCCGAATGGACGATGGATGCTCTAATGTGCGGAGTTGGTGTAGGGTTCAATACGGCTTGGAGCGGTAAAGCGAAAAAACCTAAAAAAGATTCTCCCAAAATTTTCGTCATACCCGATTCAAGAGAAGGATGGGTTGAGAGTGTAAGACTTTTGATCGAAGCATATACGAAAGGGGGTGAATGGTATAAGTTCGATTATAGCAAGATCAGACCTTACGGTTCGCCGATAAAGGGGTTCGGCGGTAAGGCGAGCGGCAGTGAACCGCTTGAGCAGTTACATAAAAGAATCGAAAAATCTTTGGACGATTATTGTGACGGGGAGTACGATACTACGCGAACGGTAGCTGATATTTTCAATTCGATAGGTGCATGTGTGGTTGCGGGGAATGTACGAAGAAGTGCCGAAATAGCGTTGGGAGAACCGGATGATCGCACTTTTTTAGATCTTAAAAATTATAAAAAAAATCCCGAACGTGCGGAGATCGGATGGATGAGTAACAATACGGTAGTACTCTCCAAAACGGAAGACTTCGAGAAGATTCCTCAAATTGCCAGACGGATCAAAAATAACGGGGAACCAGGTATATGTAATCTTATAAATATGCAAAAATACGGGCGTTTCGGAAAAGAGATGAAAGATAACGCATGGCTTAGCAATCCTTGCTCGGAGATACCTCTGGAGAGTTTCGAGCTTTGTAATTTAGCGGAAGTTTTTCCGACAAAGTGCGATACCGAAGAGGCTTTTTATAATGCTCTTAGATTTGCCACGTTTTATGCTTCTACGGTCTCTCTTTTGCCCAGTCACAGAGTTGAAACGAACGCCATAGTCGCAAGGAACAGAAGAATCGGAGTCAGTCTTTCGGGAGTTGCCGACTATCTTGAGCAAATAGGTGCGGCACAGCTTACCAGAAGACTAAGAGAGGGATATAAAATAGTTAGACAAGAGAATGAAAGATTAGCTACAGAGGCTGGAATTCCGGTCTCTATTAGGGTTACTACGATAAAGCCTTCAGGTACGGTAAGCCAGCTTGCCGGAGTCTCTAGCGGTATGCATTTTCCCACTTTTAAATATGCCATACGCCGTATAAGAGTGGGGGAGGATAGTCCTATTTGTAAACTTCTACAAGATGCCGGAGTTCCCAACGAGAAAGACCGATACAGCGAAAATACGATGGTTTTCGAATTTCCTATCGATCAAGGAAAGACCAGAAAAGCCGATGAAGTTTCGGCTTGGGAACAGTTCGCGTTTTTAGCGATGCTTCAGCGTGAGTGGAGTGACAATATGGTAAGTTGTACCGTCTATTTCGACAAAGAGAAGGAGGGAGATCAGATAGCGCATATGTTGGCGCAATTTGCGCCCGTCATCAAGAGTGTATCTATGTTGCCGCATACCGATGCGGGGGCTTATGCTCAAATGCCTTATGAGGGGATAACCAAAGAGGAGTATGAAAAAAGACTAAAAGCTCTCAAAGAGATAAATTGGGAAAGTTTTTGCGGATCCGACGGTGAAGATTCCAGATTTTGCACGACTGAGAGTTGTGAGGCGGAGGATATAAAAAAGAGTTAAGAGATCTTTTTGATACTAGCGTACAAAAGAGGAAGAAACAGAAGATTTAAAACCGTTGCCCAGGCTATGCCGTAACCCAAAGAGATAGCCATAGGTTGTAGTATGACAGCTTGACCTTGTGCGAAAAAGATGAGAGTGCTTAGTCCTAAAACTGTTGTGACAGAGGTTAAGAGAATGGGTCGTATCCGAAGTGAGGCAAGATGTACGAACTCCTCTTTCGTTTTTGCTTTTCGTATGAAGTCTATCATGATTATCCCGTCGTTTACCACCACTCCGGCTAATCCGACGATGCCTAGTACTCCGGGCATCGTTAAATCCATTCCCATCACCATATGACCTACTAAGACGCCGAAAATCGAAAGAGGAATACTAGAGAGTACGAAAAGTGAGAGTGAAACTTCTCCGAACATCCAAATTAGTGAGATAAAAATTAAAAATATCGCTATAACGGCGGCTTGAGACATTTCTGATTGTACTTTTTTATTCTCTTTCTCTTCTCCCTTTATAAAAACGGACACTCCCTCTTTTTTAAATTTTTCCAAAAGAGGAGTCATCTTTTTTATGAAGTCGGCCGATTTTAAGATATCTTTATCCAGACTCGCTAAAACCGAGTTAATTCTGACGCCGTTTTCCTTATATACGGTTGCCGGATTTTTTACGGTAACAAATTCCGCGATTTCACTAAGATGTACTTTTTGAAGAGAATTCGGAACACGGATTAAAAGGTTATGAAGCGAGTCGCTTTTATCTTTGTCCATATCTTGGGTTTTGATTCTGGTGAGTTTGGAATTATAAAACATTTTACCTATTTCCGCTTTCAGATATAGAGGTCTTAACGTCTGTGAGATGATCGCTTCATTGAAGCCAAGTGATTCTCCGTAAGAGTTCAGTTTGAATTTTATCTCTTTTTCTCCTTCGATCATATCCGTATGGATGTTGTAAACGCCCTTTATATTATGCATTGTTTTTTCGAGCTCTTTTATCGCCCAAACCAGCTTTTTCTCTTTCGCGCTAAGTGCTATATCTATGTCGCTTTCGACTATTCCCGCTCCAGGTACAACTATGCTGAACTCTTTGAAATTTTCATCGTTTTGGAACTTTTTAGTCAATTCTTTAATCCTTTTCGCGATCTTTTGAGCGGACTCGGATCTAATCATATCCGAGTCGTCGTATTCCGGCGAAAGAAGAGGATTTATGACGCTATTGTAAAAACCTTGCGGTTTTCTTTCGTGAAGGTTTATGAAAATATGAAAAAGATTCTCACCGATTTGCGGTTTATATTTGTTATCGAGTTTCATTCCCGAAATAGACGTTACGGAATCTACATCGTTTTTATTCAGGTTTGCCAATAAAATCTTTTCGACTTCCGTGACAAGATCGAGGGTTTGTTCCAGGGAGTAGTTTTTGTTCACTTTTCCACTTACATAGATCTGTGTGGTATCGAATGTCGGAAAAAGTTGAAATTTACTCTTATAAAGCATAATAGTGCTAAACGTCAATATGGTGATAGTAAAGAGAGTTAGATATATTTTGGAATGCTTTAGCAAAATATGCAGAGTATTTTTATATCTTTTTTTCAGCCGAATCCAGAACTTGTCGCTTCTTGCTTCTCTTTTTTCTCTTTTTAAAATCTCTTTTGCATGAAGAGGAAGAAAGAAAAATGCTTCAAAAAGCGAACTAAGAAGTAAAATCGAGATCATAATCGGTAAAATCTTGATAAATACACCCATCTCGCCGCTTATGATCAAAAGAGGTAAAAAAGCGAAAATCGTTGTCGCCGTCGCCGTTAAAACGGCCGGAAACATCTCGACCGCTCCGTTTATAGCGGCGCTTTTTAAGTCATCGGAATTTTCGATGTGGCGTTGTATATTTTCGGCAACGACGATAGCTTCGTCAACGAGCATTCCTAGCGCTATCAATGCTCCAAGTAGCGAAAGCATGTTTATTGAGTATCCCATAAGATCGGTGGCGACGAGAGCTATTAAAAAACTTGTCGGGATACCGACGGCTACGACAAAAGAGATTCTAGCGTTTACAAAGATAAAGATGGTGAACGAAACAAGAATGAGTCCGAAGATAATGTTTGATATGACGGTATTCAGACGGTTTCGAATCCAAACGGAAGTATCGGTATAGATTTCGAACGTAAATTCACTATAGTTTTTTTGAAATTTTTTCAAGACGGATCTTATCTCTTTAACGAGCGTTATGGCGTTTCCGGTTTTCGCTTTGTTGATACTAAGTGAAATGTTCGGCATAGCGTTAAAATGCGATACTTCACTCGCATCTTCAAGAGTGAAAGCGACTGTGGCTATATCTTTGACATATATTTTTTTATCCGCGATGCTTATGATGGTTTGAGAAATTTTTCGACTCTGTTTAAAACCGTTGTATGTGCTCAGAAACAGATGATTTCCCTTTTGCTTTATATATCCTACCGGGAATATCGAACTCAAAGACGATAGAGCCGAAACGACCGCGTTTTGATCTAGACCCAATGCGGCTATCTTTTTTGAATCGAGAGTGATGAGGAGTTCTTTCTCCGCATCGCCTCGGATTGAGATATCGCTTAAATCTTTAATGTTGGAGAGCTCTTTTTTCAAAGTGTCGGCAACTTCAAGAAGAGTCTCTTTTTTTTGATTTGAAGCTATGGCTATCGTAACTAAAGGAAAGCTGTTTTTTACTCTTTTGGCAATCGGTTCGTTCATATCCGAAGGCAGATCTCGTTTTAATTTCGAGAGAATATCTTTTATGTCGCTTAGAACCGACTGAATATCGCCGTCTTCTTTTAGTGTGGCTTTTATACTGAAAAAACCGTTTTTTATCGTACTTTCGATTTTATCGATGTCACTAAGAGCGTTCAGTTCGTCTTCTATCGACGTTACCACCATCTTATCGAGTATATCGGGACTGGCTCCGCCGTAACTTCCTGTAATCGATATGGCATCCAAAATGACGGGAGGAAAGATCTCTTTTGGAATTTTGATATATGAGAAAATTCCCATAATGAGTAAAAAGAGGAAAAAAATATGCGTTAAAGTCGATTTTTCAATTGCGAACGTGATAAGTTTTTTGATCATTGGGGAGTCTCTTATTGTCTCTTTTCTTGTGCCTGATATATTGTAGCGAAAGTTATTCAAATAGAGATGTATCTCAAGAAATATAAAAAAAAATTAACAATCGAAATCTTTTGAGTCAATATTTAGTATAAATTAAGTTTGAATTTCATAAAATAATTATATAAAATAACTAAGGAAAAAATTATTTTGTTAAGTAAAATAATTAGACTCTCGATAATCGCCATAATATTTGTCAATTATGCTATCGCGATTGAGATAAAAGATCTTTCGACGGCGATAGATATTGCAGGTAAACAGAGGATGTTTACCCAAAGGCTTCTTAAAGATTATGCAATGGTAGGTATGGGGAACACGTATGCAAATCCTAAAGGAGATCTACAAAAGATAATAAAAGAGTTCGAAGATCATCTTCAGTCGTTGGATAACTTTACGAACGACTCTAAAACGAAAGTGCGGATACAGGAGGCGAAAAAACTTTGGCGACCTATAAAAAAAAGACTTTTACAAACTCCTTCGAAAGAGAATGCTGTAATTTTGCAACAGGAATTGGAAAGTCTGCTTAAAACTTCGGACGATATAACAGGGCTGTTTGCAAGTCAAAGTAAAGAGTCAACCGGCGAGATTATAAATATATCGGGAAGACAGCGAATGCTCTCTCAAAGAATGGCTAGTTTATATATGTTGAAAGTATGGGGGATAGACGATCCTAAGTTCAAGGAAAAACTTGAAGAAGCGATGGATCTTTTTAAAAGCTCTTTGTCGAAGTTGAGAGGCTATGAAAAGAATAGTGATGAGATCAAAGCGCTTTTAAAAAAGGCGCAAAGATCATTTATGTTTTTTGAAATCATGAGTAGATCCAAATCCAGATTCATACCTACTTTGATTTACAAAAAATCGAATGATATTTTAAAAAATATGAACAAAGCGACATATCTATATACGAAGCTTGAGGTCAAATAAAGGAACAATAATGAAATTTTCAGGTTTAAAAGTACTATTTTTAGTAT